>Ga0310811_10000048_pt1 | contig 202647 bp, 179 predicted proteins | sample YCmetagenome_FD_207642 | JGI IMG/M metagenome (GOLD analysis project Ga0310811, IMG submission 207642) | Soil microbial communities from experimental microcosm in Duke University, North Carolina, United States - YC | ecosystem: Engineered > Artificial ecosystem > Soil microcosm > Unclassified... | reverse complement strand
GCAGTTCAGGCAGCGGCCCTCGGGCCGCTGCCTGCGAGGCGACGGTACGTTTCTTCTTCATGATCGGCATATCCATGATTTCCATCCTTCATGATATGCCCCGCCCACGAAATTACGGATAGGTCCATGGCTCCCGCTGCGCGAAGCAAACCCGCTGGTTTCCTTGGCAGACCCGTCCGCGACGCACGCAGTGCGGAGTGGGAGCTGATGAGTGCCTTGTCGCTAACGTGGAGTGTGCGGGGGCACGGATTCCAGATGCACCACTACCGCTACTGTGCGGGAGACCCGCTTATGAGCTTGCGGTGTAAAGCCGCTTTCTTTGCTTATCTTTCTTTGCGGCGGCAAAGAAAGTAAGTGCCGCCCCGCACAGGGGCAACGCTAATAGACCACTAACATATCAAGGAAAGGCCAAAAGACCAAAAGACCAAAAGACCAAAAGACCAACACCAGAACAGACCACGACCACAACAAGAAAAACCAAAGCGACACCGCCAAACAAACCCGGCACCGCCAAACAAAATCAGCCCCTGAACAACCCCAAACCCTTCCCCTCTATAATGTCGGCAATTCTGACAAGAGGTGCTTCATGATCATCAAACCGCGCGTGCGTGGCTTCATCTGTGTATCGACCCATCCGACCGGCTGCGAAGCCAACGTCAAGGAACAGATCGAATACGTCAAGACACGCGGCCCCATCGCCAATGGCCCGAAAAAAGTGCTCGTGATCGGCGCCTCAACCGGCTACGGCCTCGCCGCCCGCATCAGCGCCGCATTCGGCTCCGACGCCGCCACGCTCGGCGTCTTCTTCGAACGCGCCGGCAGCGAAACCAAAGCCGGTACGGCCGGCTGGTACAACACCGCAGCCTTCGAAAAATTCGCCAAAGAAAAAGGCCTGTACGCGACCAGCATCAACGGCGATGCCTTCTCCGATGAAGTCAAGCAACGCACCATCGAAGTCATCAAGCGCGATCTCGGTCAGGTCGATCTGGTCGTCTACAGCCTGGCAGCACCCAAGCGCACGCATCCGAAAACCGGTCAGGTGTTCACCTCAACCCTGAAGCCGGTCGGCAAGGCCGTCAAGCTGCGCGGCATCGACACCGACAAGGAAGTCGTCAAGGAAACGGTCCTCGAACCCGCCACGCAAGAAGAAATCGACAACACTGTCGCAGTGATGGGCGGCGAAGACTGGCAGATGTGGATCGACGCCCTCCTCGACGCCGGCGTGCTAGCCGACGGCGCGAAAACGACCGCGTTCACCTATCTCGGCGAAAAAATCACGCACGATATCTACTGGAACGGCTCGATCGGCGCGGCCAAGAAAGACCTCGACCAGAAAGTGCTCGGCATCCGCGAGAAACTGGCGGCCAAGGGCGGCGATGCACGCGTCTCGGTGCTCAAGGCTGTCGTCACGCAAGCAAGCTCCGCGATCCCCATGATGCCGCTGTACCTGTCGCTGCTCTTCAAGGTCATGAAGGAAAAAGGCACGCACGAAGGCTGTATCGAACAGGTCTACGGTCTCTTCAAAGACAGCATGTACGGCGCAACGCCGCACATCGACGAAGAAGGCCGTCTGCGCGCCGACTACAAGGAACTCGATCCCGAGGTGCAGGCACGTGTCCAGGCACTCTGGACCCGGGTGAACGACAACAACATCTACGAACTCACCGACTTCAGCGGCTACAAGACCGATTTCCTGCGTCTGTTCGGATTTGAAATCGCCGGCGTGGACTATGAAGCCGACGTCAACCCGGACGTGCAGATCCCCGGACTCGTGCAGATGTGAGTCTTCGCGGGGCATCCACCGCCCCGCTTCCCCGGCCGCGCGGCAAAGCCCATATGGTTCAGGTCGTCGGTCGCCCGGGCGATGGCGCGCCGTTCGTTTCCGAGGCATTCGGCGGCTCGGTTGCGCCAGGCATCAGCCTTACGCCGCTGACGGAGTGGCTTGCCCGCTCGCAACCGTCTGTTCTCGCGAACGAGATATGGGCGGTAGACGCATTTCGAATGGCGTCGTAGCCGAACTGCCTGTCAACAGGGAAACGCCCCCTGAAGCGAGCGCAGAATGGCGAGCCCGATTGGAAAGTCGTCTGAAATACTCGGATGATTGGCGAAAAACTGGTCGAGCAGCGGATAGACATTCTGGTTGCCGATGGCCAGGTTTTGCGGCGGACAGAACAGCGGCGGACGTTTCTTCGACACCAGATCCCCATTCGCCCAACCCAGCGCGTTGATCGTGCCCGTGATGTAAGCCGCGTACACCGAGTTGTTGTCGGTATGTGCCCAGAGCTTATATTGCGCGGCCGTCATCTCGGCGCTTGCGTTGAGTGTAAAACAGGCTGCCAGCACAGCCAGTGCAAATTTCAGTACCCGCATCTTTCAAACCTTCAATCTGTATCGCGAAACCGGCCATTGTAGGCGAGTCGCGCCGAGCTACACAGAAGCACCCCGCACCTGGTCTTTCGTAAGCATTTGACCGGTATTTTTGTAAGCATTCACCTGCGAACGGATCCGTCACGCCAATACCGCCTCAGTTCGGCAGCGTCGGCCTGTTCGCCAAGGCGGCACAACGGAGCGCCGCCCTGGGGGAGTAACCGCGTGGCTTACGGCGTGCCGTTGCGGCAATACGCCAGATAGCCAGGACGCGTGGCGAGGCGTGCCATGTAAGCCGTCAGCGCGGGAAAACCGCCATGCTGTAGCGGCGTTTCGAGCCAGCGGTTGATCGAGAGCGCGATCGGGATGTCCGCAAGCGAGAACGACGCTCCGGCGATGAAGGCTCCGGTCGTCTCCAGTTGCCGATCGACGATCGCAATATGCCGGGTCCAATTCACGCACGACAGGTCGATCTGCTGACGATCCTGATGCGCCGGCGAATTGCGGACCAGCGCCAGAAACGCGTAGCTCCATGCCCGATTGAGTTCGCTCGCCTGCCAGTCGATCCATTGATCGCATTTCGCGCGTTCGCAAGGGTCCCCCGGGTAGAGGAACTCGCCTCCATAACGGCCGGCCAGATAACGGATGATCGAGTTGGATTCCCACAGCACGAACTCGCCGTCCCGGATCACCGGCACCATGGCATTCGGGTTCAAAGCGACGAATTCGGGCACGTTGGTCGTCCTGAATCCTGAGCCCCAGTCTTCCCGTTCAAACGGCAGGCTGAGTTCGGTACATGCCCACAGCACTTTGCGGACGTTGATGGATGAGGCTTTGCCTAGTATCTGAAGCATGGCTGGTCGCTGCCCGTTCGGTCGCTATGGAGAAATACGCCGGAAATCCGGTTCGAATCGTAGCGTATCCGTGACGTGACAAAGCGGACATGGACACTTTGCGCGCAGCGCACAGGGCCAGCTCGCCAACCTGACTCAAACCGACTCAAACCGACTCAAACCCCACCAGCACATTCACTGCATTCACTCCGATCGCCGCGACCGCATAGCCGCCTTCCATCACGAACAAGGTCGGTTTCCCCAATCGTCCGATCGCCTCGCCGATACGCAGATAGTCCGCGCTGCGCAGCTTGAATTGCGAAATCGGGTCTTCTTCGAAAGTATCGACACCGAGAGACACCACCAGTGCATCCGGCGCGTAATCGGCGACACGCGCGCAGGCCGCGTCGAGCGCCACCGTATAGTCCGCCCAAGCCGTACCCGGTTGCAGCGGAAAGTTGGCGTTGTAGCCGAGGCCGGCACCCGCGCCGGCTTCGTCAGCGTGGCCGAGAAAGAACGGGTACTCAGTGCGCGGATCGCCATGCAATGACGCGAACAATACGTCCGAACGCTGATAGAAAATGCTTTGCGTGCCGTTGCCGTGGTGATAATCGACATCGAGAATCGCCACGCGCTTTGCGCCCGCATCGAGGAACGACTGCGCCGCCACCGCAGCGTTGTTGATATAGCAGTAGCCGCCCATATAGTCCGCCGCAGCGTGGTGCCCAGGCGGGCGGCACAACGAGAATGCGCCGCGCGCACCTTCCCTCACGTGGCGCGCGCCGGTGAGCGCCACGTTCACCGCGTCGCTGACGGCGGCCCACGTGCCCTCGGTGATCGGCACACCCGCATCCATCGAGTAGTAGCCGAGCTTGCCGTCGATATCTTCCGGCACGCGGTCCTGGCGCATGCCGCGCACCGGCCATATGAGCGGCAGCGCGTCATGCTTGCGGCCGAGCGCGCTCCATTCGTCCCACGCGCTGCCGAGAAACGCAATGAAGCCTTTGTCGTGAACACGGTGCACCGGATCGAGTCCGAACGATGCGGGCGCAATCACGTCGCCGAGCTTCGTTTCGCGCACCCGTTCCAGGATGAAATCAGCGCGGCTCGGCATCTCGAAGCAAGGCTTCATTTCGCCGTCGATCAATTCCGCGTGGCCATGATGCAGCCGGTGCCGATCGCTATACACAGTCAACATGCAATGTCTCCTCAGAATGCTTGCTGCTCGAATCCGTCACTCAATCCGGCGGGGTCCGTCACACTCGTGGATACGATAGTCACGGTGCCCCCTCCTGCGTCCGGTGTACGCCGTCGCTCGTCGCGAGGATGCCGTAGCAGGCCGGCCGCCGGTCGCGAAACACGCCCCATGCATGGCGTGTCGCGGCAACCGCATCCAGATCGAAACGATGCAGCAGGATCGCGGACTCGTCGCGCCCCGCTTTCCTCACCTGCTCGCCATACTGATCGGCGATGAACGACGACCCGTAGTAGCGCTGCGGGAAGTCGCGGCCTTGCTCGCGGCCGGTGCGATTCGCGGCGATCAGCGGCACGAGGTTCGCGCCTGCGTGGCCCTGCATCACGCGCTGCCAGTGCGCGCTGCTGTCGAGCGACGGGTCTTGCGGTTCGCTGCCGATCGCGGTCGGATAGAACAGCAGTTCGGCACCGAGCAGCGCCATCGCGCGGGCCGTTTCCGGGAACCACTGGTCCCAGCAGATACCGACGCCGAGTGTGCCGTAGCGCGTCGGCCAGACGCGCAAACCTGTGTCGCCGGGCGTGAAGTAGTACTTCTCGCTGTAGCCCGGGCCGTCGGGAATATGAGTTTTGCGGTAGCGGCCGAGCACGCGGCCATCGGCGTCGATCATCGCCACCGTGTTGTAGAAGACGTTGCCGGCCCGCTCGAAGAAACTGATCGGCAGGACAACGTCCAACTCCGCCGCGACGCGGCTAAACCGCGTAATGGCGGGATGGCTCTCGAACGGCAGCGCATGACGGAAGTGCTTTGAATCCTGTTCGGTGCAGAAATACGGCAACTCGAACAACTCGGGCAGCAGAATCACCTGTGCGCCTTGTGCCGCCGCCTCACGCACGAGGCGCTCGGCCTCGGCGAGATTCGCCTCGCGATCCCATCCGGGGACGGCCAACTGGATTGCCGCCACGCTGACTGCACGCATCTCATGTCTCCCTTGTATTCGTCTGGGAAAATTCTGCCCGAGGTGCGCGCGTGAGCGATAACGGAGAAGCGGTCATCGAGGGGATAAATGTGGCCAATGTGGCCCGGCATCAGTCGTTCATGATGAGACTTTGCGGCACGAGGTTGCGCCGGCCGAACCGTCGGCTTCGAGGGGCGTTTCGGCAGAACCGCCAGTCAGGCGTAGCGGTAATCGCTCGGGCACTGGCCCGTCCAGCGGCGGAACGCATGCCGGAAGCCCGCCGTTTCGCTGTAGCCGAGCCGCTCGGCAACATCCGACATCGACAGCCGCGTGCGCGTCAGGTAGTCGAGCGCGAGATCGTGGCGCACGCGGTCGAGCAGCGTCTGGAAGGCGGAGCCGCTGCCCGCCAGGCGTCGTCTGAGGGTGCGCTCCGACACGCACAGCGCATCGGCGAGCGCGCGCAACGAACCGTAGCGGCAGGGGTCGGAATACAGCAGGCGCAAGCTGCGCGCGGTCACGTCGTTGCCCGCCGCGGTGGCCCATTCGCGTTCCAGTTGTGCGCATTGCTGGCGCGACATCAGATAGCTCACCGGCTCGGCGAGCGGAAGCGGTTCGTCGAGCCAGCTGGCCGGAAAAATCAGGGCGTTTTCGGTGGCGTCGAACGTGGCGCGACGGCCTATGCGCGCTTCGTAGGCATCCGCGTGAGCGGGTGCGTTGAACGTCACCTTGAGCGTATCCGGCGCGCGCCGTGCCGACAGCACGTCGCAGACGATCGCCCACATCGAGGCGAGACACATGTCGGTATTGATCACAGCGAGATCCGGCCGGTAGTGATAATCGGCCGCGACGATTGCTGCTTCCTCCGCGTTGCGGCGCAGCGAGACCTTGAAGTAGCTCCCGAGCAGTACGGGAAAGTCCTGGGCGCATTGCAGCGCGTCGCCGAGCGTGGGACTCACCAGCATCGCGTAGCCGAGGATGCCGTAGCTCGAAATATGCATGGCGCGGCCGATGTCGAGCCCAATACGCGTATCGCCGCAGGCGCGCAACGCGTTGGCGAACACCATCAGTTCCTGCGCCTGCGTGACGAGCCCGGACGGTCGCCGCAGGTCGGCCGCGCCGACGCCGCTTCCCGCCAGCAGCACCTCAGCGCTAATCCCCTGCCGTTCCAGCAGTGAGACGGCGGCGGCAATCGTATGCAGGGTCGCGACGCATTGGGCCGGCGACGGGCGTTGCGAACACGGCACATCGGTCATGGGTAGCTCTCAGGTTCCCTCGATGAACCGATGATATTTGATCAAATTTCCCAAAAGGAAAAATCCATGTCATGATTTGATCAAATCTCATGATGCAAAACGTCCAGCTTTCCCGAACAGACAGCGCGTCGCGCAGGCTTCGCCGCCCCGCTTCGCGCCATCTTCATCAACCGACTGGAGTCAACCTTGCAAAGCGACCTACGCGACGATCTACGTGAGTTCCTGGAGCATCACCGCATCCACGAGGTGGAATGCGTGATACCGGACATGACGGGCGTGGCGCGCGGCAAGATCGTGCCGAAGAACCTGTTTCTCTCGGAAGGCAAGATGCACATGTCGAACGCGCTGCTGATGATCACCGTCAACGGCGAGTTCGCGGATTTTGAGCGTTTCGTCGGGCCAAGCGATCCCGATATGGTCTGCATTCCCGATCCGAACACGGTTCGGCTCGTGCCGTGGGCAATCGAGCAGGTCGCAGTGGTGATCCACGATTGCGTCGGACTCGACGGCAAGCCCATCGGCATTTCGCCGCGCGCGGTGTTGCGGCGTGTGCTCAAACTCTACGAGGAAAAAGGCTGGCGCCCCGTGGTCGCGCCGGAGATGGAGTTCTACCTGATCGCGCAGAACAAGAATCCGCATGAACCGCTGCGCCCGCCGCTCGGCCGCGCGGGGCGTCACGAAGCCGGGCGGCAGTCGTTTTCGATCGACGCCGTCAACGAATTCGACCCGTTCTTCCAGGACCTGTCGCGTTTCTGCGAGATGACGCATCTCGGCGTCGAAACGCTGGTACATGAAGTCGGCGCGGGGCAAATGGAAATCAATTTTTCTCACGGCGACGCGCTCGATCTCGCCGACCGCGTGTTCCTGTTCAAGCGGGCGGTTCGAGAAACCGCCTTCCGCCATGGCATTTTCGCGACCTTCATGGCCAAGCCGATGGAGCACGAACCAGGCAGTGCGATGCATATTCATCAGAGCATCGTCGACCGCGAAACCGGTGCGAATATCTTTTCGCTGCCAGACGGCACGGCCAGCCCGCTGTTCTTCAACTATATCGGCGGTTTGCAGAAGTACATGCCGCAAGCCATGCCGATGTTCGCGCCCTACGTGAACTCCTATCGGCGCCTGTCGCGGTTTACCGCCGCGCCGATCAACGTGCGCTGGGGTTACGACAACCGCACCTGCGGCATCCGCGTGCCGAACTCCGGACCGGACGGCCGGAGGCTCGAAAACCGCGTGCCGGGGGTCGACGTCAATCCGTATCTGGCCATGGCGGCCACCCTCGCCTGCGGTTACCTCGGCATGGTCGAGCAGCAGGAAGCGTCGGCGCCGATGGTCGAAAGCGCCTACGACCTCGAATACGAATTGCCGCGCGGTCTCGAAGACGCCCTCAAAGCGCTCCTGAAGTGCGGCGAACTCGCCGAGGTGCTCGGCGAGAACTTCGTGCAAGCTTATTGCTCGGTGAAGGAAAAGGAGTTCGAGACCTTTTCGCAAGGCATCACCGCGTGGGAACGCGAGCATCTGCAACTGCTCGTCTGAGCGCGGACAGTTTATGGAAACGTCATTGGAGAAGCAGGATTTGGATACCCGTCACGGCATCAACTGGGAGCGCGCGCAGGCGCTTGTCGAACGAGAGCGCCGCGCTTTTGCGGAGGCCATGCCGGCATCGCGCGCGCTGTCCGAACGCGCCGCGCGCCACCTGTTGTTCGGCGTGCCGCTGCACTGGATGAACGACTGGTCGACGCCCTTCTCGCTCTATGTCGACGAGGCGCGCGGCGCCTCGTTTACCGATGTGGACGGCCATCGTTACGCCGACTTTTGCCTCGGCGACACGGGCGCGATGTTCGGCCACTCACCCGCCCCCGTGGCCCGCGCGCTTGCGGCCCAGGCTGAGCGCGGCCTGACGACCATGCTGCCGGGCGAGGACGCCGCATGGGTCGGCGAAGAGCTGGCGCGCCGTTTCGGCCTACCCTACTGGCAGTTCGCAATGACGGCGAGCGACGCTAACCGCTTCGCGCTGCGCTGGGCGCGCGCCGCGACCGGGCGCCGCCAGATCGTGATCTTCAACGGCTGCTATCACGGCACCGTGGACGACGTATTCGTCGACCTCGTCGACGGCAAGCCGCAACAGCGCGACAGCCTGATCGGCCAGGTGCACGATCTGCTCGAGGCGACACGCGTGATCGAATTCAACGATCTTGCCGCGCTGGAGAACGCGCTGAAAGACGGCGACGTGGCCTGTGTGCTGGCGGAGCCCGCGATGACCAACATCGGCATGGTGCTGCCCGCGGCGGACTACTGGCGCGAGGCGCAAGCGCTCATGCGCCGCTACGGCACGCTGCTCGCCATCGACGAAACCCACACCATCAGCTGCGGGCCGGGCGGTTACACGAGGGCGTACGGCCTCGAACCCGACCTGTTCATTCTCGGCAAACCGGTGGGCGGCGGTTTTCCGTGCGCGGTGTACGGCTTTAGCGCCGAGCTGGCGGCCCGCGCGCAACATGCCAAGCGCAGCGCACCGCCCGGCCACTCCGGCATCGGCACCACGCTGACGGCCAACATGCTGGCGATGAGCGCGATCCGGGCGACGCTTGCCGAAGTGATGACCGAGGCCGCCTACGATCACATGTTCGCGCTCGCGGAACGGATCGAGGCGGGCCTGACGAATGCGATCGCGCGTCATGGTCTCGCATGGTGCGTGACACGCGTCGGCGCCCGCACCGAATTCCAGTTCACGCCAACCCCGCCACGCAACGGCACGGAAGCCGGCCGCCAGCTCGATCCGGAGCTGGAACAGATCGTGCACCTGTACCTGCTCAATCGCGGCGTGCTGATCACGCCATTTCACAACATGATCCTGGTCTGCCCCGACACGTCGGTCGCCGACGTCGACAAACTGGTGTCGATGTTCGACGCCTGCCTGGCCGAACTGACCACGAGAGCGTCTCTCGATCGCGGCTGATCGGGTACGGCCGACGCTAAACTGTCGGCCTTTCTGCTGTCTCTTTTGGCTTCTGCTTCGAGCTTTATGAAAACTTCGCGCCATCACACGCTGCAGGACCAGACCTACGAAACGCTGCGGCAATGGCTGACGATCGGGCGCTTCGTGCCGGGCGAGCGCATCAAGATCCGTCACGTCGCTGCCGAGCTCGGCGTGGGCGAGATGCCGGTGCGCTCCGCGTTGCAGCGCCTCGCGGCCGAATCGGCGCTGGTGAACGTGCCCAATTGCGGCGTGACGGTGCCACGCTTATCGAAAGAACAATTCGACGATGTGCTGCGCGTGCGCCTGATTCTCGAAGGCCAGGCCGCCGAACTGGGCACGCCGCATCTCAGCGCGCGCGATCTGGACACGCTGGAAAAGCTGAACGATGAAATGGAACGGGCTCTGCGGACTACGGACGCCAAGGGTTATCTCGACGCCAACGAAGCATTCCATCTGATTCTGTACCGCGCGGCCGGCTCTCCGCTTCTACTCGAGTTGATCGAAACGGTGTGGCTGCAGGTCGGGCCGATTTCGAACCTCCTATTTGGCGATGCGCAGTTTGCCGGCACACTCAACGATGCGCACGACGAATTGCTGAACGCCGCCAAGGCGCGCGACGCAGCCGGCGTGCGACGCGCGATCGAACACGATCTGAGTCATGCGGCGCGTTGTCTGCGGGCACAGTGTCTGTGAGGATCGCGCTTGAATCAGGCCTTCAACGTTGCCTGTTCAAGAATCATGTCGTACAGCGCCTGTGCCGCCGGCGATAAATGAGCCGTCTTGCGCGCCACCAGAACCAGCGTGCGCGAGACCACCGGATGCGTAAGCTCGATGGTGCGAACCGTCGGATACGCACCCTTCTGGATGGCGAGCGCCGGCACGACGGCCGCCCCCACTCCCTGAGCGACCAGACCGACCGCCGTCGAGCTGCGTTGCACTTCATAGAAAGAGCGCAGCGACAGCTCGCTTTTCTCCAGCGCAACATCGAGCAAGGCGCGATTGCCGCTAACCTCGCCCGCAAAGATCAGCGGATAGGGCTGCAATTGCGGCCACGCGATGCGCCGTCGTTTTGCCAGCGGATGATCTTCATGGCAAATCAGCACGTAGCGGTCTTCCGTCAACGGCACGCTGGCGAGATCCGGATGATGCTCGCCGGCGATATTGATGCCGAACTCCACCTCGCGGCGCAACACCGCCGCCTCCACCGCGGAGGAAGCGTGATCGAGAATCTTGATGCGGTTATGCGGATGACGCGCCGCATACGCCTGCAGAATGCGCGGCAGGTACTGCACGCCCACGGTCGGCACACAGGCGATCGACACGTCGCCGCGACGGGCCACGCCCGTCTCGCGAATCTCCATCAGCGCATCGGCAAGCTCGCCCAATAAACGGCGTGCCTGCGGCAAAAAACTGCGCCCTATTTCCGTCAGCGCCATGGAACGGGTGGTCCGCTCGATCAGCGTGACGCCGAGAAACGCTTCGAGCTTACGCAGGCGTTGGGTAATGGCCGTTTGCGTGACGTGCAACGAATCGGCCGCGCCCTGAAAGCTGCCGCGATCCGCGATTGCAACGAACGCCTGGACACCTAGCGTGTCGATTTTCATTAGAAAAATGAAGGAATGGCAATGATAAATTCATTTTACTCCGCCCTTGCCGCCGCACAGAATGAGCGGATTGGATTGGGTCGGCATCGCGCGCGGTGAGCGGATGTCGGCGAACATGGCTTGGTGGCCAGGATGGCAGGGCAACGGAGGGAAAGATGACTTCATCGACGGATTGGGCGGCAAAACAGTACATGTTGTTCGAAAACGAGCGTACGCGCCCGGTCAGGGATCTCCTGGCGGCAGTCCCGGCAACGACGGTGCGGGTCGCGGTCGACATCGGCTGCGGTCCCGGCAACTCCACCGAAGCGCTGGCGGCCCGCCTGCCCGGCGCGACGGTCAGCGGCATGGACAGCTCCCCGGACATGATCGAGGCAGCCCGCAAACGCCTGCCGCAATTCCAGTTTGACGTGAGCGACATTGCGACGTGGGATGCGCCGGGTCCGTACGACCTGATTCTGGCGAATGCCGTGCTGCAGTGGGTGCCCGATCACGAGCCGCTGTTTGCGTCGCTGGTGAAGAAACTTGCGCCGGGCGGCAGCCTGGCCGTGCAGATGCCGGACAACCTCGACGAACCGGCGCACCGCCTGCTGCGCGAAATCGCGGCGGACGGCCCGTGGGCGCCCAAACTCAAGGGCGTGGAACGCACCATGCGCTATGGAGCCGACTGGTATTACGGGCTGCTCAAGCCGCTGTGCGAGCGGGTCGACGTGTGGCGCACCGTCTACCATCACCCGCTCGCAGGCGGCGCGGACGCGGTGGTCGAATGGTTCAAGGGCAGCGCGCTGCGGCCGTTCCTGGCCGAGCTCGATGACCATGAAAAAGGGGTCTTCCTGGCGCGCTACCGGGATGCGATCACCAAGGCTTATCCGGCGCTCGCCGACGGCACCGTGCTGCTGCCGTTCCCGCGGCTGTTCATCGTCGCGACGCGCTAGCGCGGGCGGGACGGCGGCCGGCCGGCGGCGGCCGCCGCACGCGGTTTGTGGTACCGGCGCCGCCAGGGTCAGTCAGGCATTGCCGCTCGTGAATTCTGCGTGATATTGTGTAACGGAAGCGGAGGACGGCTTGCCGTCCTTACCGGAACGCAATTTACAGCAGCGAGCGTCGCCATGAGTGATGTACGCCATCATCTGAGTCCACGGGACCGTTTGGAGCTGTTGTGCTGGCTCACCTGCGGTTGCCTTGGCGCTTATTACCTGAATGAGGACTGGCCTGACGCGGCGTTTCACGTGCAGGCCGCCCATAAGTGGCTCGACCACCGGTCCCGGGAAGCGGACTGGCTGAGCATCGCCAGGCTGTCGGCCACCGCGCTGGAGATTGCGCGGCGGCACGCCAAATTTGTCGAAGCCGATTGGGCGCGGGACGCCGTCGAGGAAATTCTCGACACGGACGAACTCGATCCCCAGGCGCGGCTGGTGAAGCAGGTGCTGGCGGATTGCCAGAGCGCCCTGGCGGACAAGCGCCTGGCCGATTAACGGCAGACTAGAAATTGTGCCGTATGCCGACGATCACGGAGAGTTGCTTATCCGTGTCCGAGTTGACGATATTCGGAATCTGCGCCAGATTTTCGGTCTGCCCTGTCGCCGGATCGATCGCGAGGCCGGCGCCGGAAGATTTCTGCCCGATCGCCACCGCATAGACCGCTGTCCGCTTCGACAGGCTGTACACCGCCCCCAGGTTGATCTGATGCACGCGCGTTGAGGTACCGCCACTCGGTTTGGCGTCGTTGAAGATATATGCCAGACCAAGCTGCAAATCCGGCGCGAGCGTATACGTCGTGTTCAACTCGGCAATGTCGAACGCGATATCCGCCCCATCGGGTCGCGCCGCACTCGCGAAATACTGGCTCTGCGACAGCCGCGTGTGCGTGTAGCTGAGCGCGACGCTCGCCTTGCCGAACGCATACGAACCCCCTGCTCCGAAAATCCTCACCTTGCTCGCCTGCTGCAACAGACAATACTGTGCATCGGCATTCGAGCAACTGAAATCGCCGATATACCCGGCAGTGCCGCCTAAGGCCGCCTGCAACGGCTGGTTCAACTCCAGATACCCCGCGCTCAACGACAACGGCCCCTGCGCGTAATTCGCCGCCAGCGACCAGCCCTTGTTCTGCGAAAAATTCCCTGCCACGCCCCCAAGGCTGAACAGCCCGCCAACCGTCAAACCGCCGAAGCTCGGGCTGATGTACTTGATCGAGTTGTTGAAGTTGAACGCCTCGTTGAGATTGTCGACGTCGCCGAAATGCGAGCCGTATAGCGTCGCCCAGTTATTGCTCGATGCGTACGCACCCATGTAGTCGGAGAACGGATCGTATTGACGGCCGACCGTCAGCGCGCCGTAGGTGGCGTTGTTCAAACCGACCCATGCGTTGCGGTTGAATAGCGTATTCGATTGCAGCATCGTGCCGCTGCCGATCAGAAAACTGTTCTCCAGCGTGAAGTTCACCGTGGTGCCGCCGCCGATATCCTCGGCGCCGGTCAAACCCCACCGCGACGGCACCAGGTTGCCGCCGGCCAACTGGTAATTCGCGTGGCCGTTGGTGCTGCCGTTGGCGAGCGTCGTCTGCTGGTTGGTCGTGTAGACGACGCCGGCGTCGACCGTGCCATAGAGCGTCACCGAAGATTGCGCATGAGCGCCCATCGCGAGGCCGCACGTGGCCAGCGCAAGCGCCGAGCGCTTGACGAATTTGTCTGCCATATCTCTGTCGAAAGTTAAGTGGTGAAATCAGCAAGAACAACGAGACGAACGACACCGCTGCGCTGCTGCTCGGGAATGAACAGCCGCAGACGATTGCTGGAACGTAGGGAGGCGGCGCGCGCCGAATGCCCGGCGCGCCGTTCGATTACTGCCCGAAGCGTGCGTAGATGTCCGGCCGCTTCTTGCGCAAGATGAGACCGATCACGACGCCGACGAGCGCCACGGCGAATACGATCCACGGGAAAGATTTGACGATCGGGCTATCGGAGCCGCTGAGCGCGTCGAGATTGCGCACCAGAATCACGCCGATATACAGCAGGCCAATGCCGCCCACCAGAGGCGCGACAAACGAGTGCCATACACGCGTGTCCTTACGCGTCTTGCGGAAGAATGCGATGACGGAGAAACTGGTCACTGCTTGCAGCATCACGATACCGATCGTGCCGAGCGCCGAACTCCAGCTGAATACGATGTTGAAGGCATCGCTGCCGGCCGCGATGAAGAGCCCGAGCAGAACGCACACCGAGAGTGTTTGCAGATAGCTCGCCACATACGGTGAGCGGTATTTTTCGTGCACCCGGTTGAGGCCTTGCGGCAGGATGCCCTCCAGGCTGAGCGCATGGATATAGCGCACCAGCGTGTTATGGAACGACAGCAGACTCGCGAAGATACTGCTGAGCAACAGGAAGCTCATCACGGTCGTCACCGCACCGCCCAGGTACTTGCCGGATTGTATGAACCAGAAGTCGCCCGGTTGCTTCGTCGCGACCGCGACCACGTCATTCAGTCCGTACGCGCAAACAATCGTCCACGTGACGAAAGCGAAGAAAACGAGGATCAGCATGACCGACACATATGTCGCGCGCGGTACGGTCACCTTCGGATCGCGACACTCCTTACCGTAAATTGCCGTTGCTTCAAAACCGATAAACGACGCGAAGGCGAACATTACTGCGATGCCGAGGTGACCGCTGAACACATGTTCCGGCGTGAACGGCGCGAGCGTGAGGCCGTTCGGGCCACCGCCGTGCACCACAATTGCAATCGCGAGCAGCAGCAGAATGCCGAGTTCGAGACACATCAGCACGCCGAGTAGCCGGCTATTCAGATCGATGCCGCGAATGCCGGTGAATTGCACCACGGCCACGCAGATCAGCGAGTAGCCGTACCAGGGCATCGCGGTGTGCAGCAGCGGCGAGAGAATCACCGTGCAGAAGAATCCAAACAGCCCGTACAGCGCGATCTGGATAAAGGTGTACGACATCAGCGCGACGAGTGCGCCGGCCATGCCCAGCGGCCGTCCGAGTCCCGCGGTAATGTACGCATAGAACGCGCCGGCGCGCACCACGTGCCGGCTCATCGACGCAAATCCCACGCTGAAAATCAGCAGCACTACGCCGGCAATCACGAACGCGCCAGGAATGCCCGCGCCGTTGCCCAGACTGATCGCCGGCGGCACCGCGCCGAGCATGCCGGTCAGCGGCGCGGCTGCGGATATGACGAGGAACACGATCTGCCACAAGCCCAGCGTGTTGCCCTTCAGTTCCACGGGATTCTCCGCGTCGATCAGACGGGTCGGAGAGTAGGGTTCATTCATCGCTGCCTCTATTTTTGTTGGCTAGTCTGGAATTCGCCTAAACCCGGGACATGCTGGTCCAGACGCTCGGTTGACCGACATTCGATACTTCGGTGTGAGCGCATGGTAGGTAGCTAAAAAATAAAGCGTCTTCGCGAACTGCGCCATTTTTTCGATAATCTGCGCCAATGCACGCTGCCTGGCAGGCGCGGCGGTTCGCAGCAAATACTTAGGATGTTGAAGTTATTTTTCGTGTGACGAAAGCGCGCCTTCCTGCTTTCAGCGTGAAAGAAATTTTCGGTGTCACGAGCGTTTATTGTTTCTTCCAGTTGCGCGTAGCGCGCCACAAAACTGTCGCATCGGCATAACCCACGGCGCGAGCGATCGCCGCATTAGTGAGCCCCTCACGCTCAAGCAGTCCTTCCACACTGCGCTGCCGCTCTTCGCGCACGATCTGCCGAACGGAGGTCCCCGCTTCGGCCAGATGCCGCTGCAACGAGCGATGGGAGAGACCGAGATCTTTTGCGATGTCCGCAACGATCAGTTTTTCGTGGGCAAGCCGCCGCGTGACCAGATCGCGCACCTGCTCGACGATGCTGTGAGGCATCGCATCGCGCGCAATCAGATCCGTGGCATGGCGCTCCATCATGCGCGCCATTTGCGTGTCGGCGCTCTTGAGCGGTGCGTCGAGATCTTGCGGGCGCAGGATCACGCCATTGAAAGGCTGCTGGAAGCGCACCGGTACACGGAAAATGCGTGCGTACGGTTTGGGGTCGGCCGGTGCGGCATGCTCGAAATGCACTTCCACCGGATTCCACGCCGCGCCGCGTACGGCGCGAATCATATGGCACATCGTCGACAAGCTGTACTCCGCATCCTGCCGGCGCGGCCATATCTGCGGATTGGCGATCTGATAGGTCCATACCGGCCATTCGCCGTCGCGCAGCAACTCGCAGGTCGTGGTGTTCTGCCACGAGGCAAGCGCGAGGGAGAATTTGCGCATCGCCGCGTTCAAGGTTGGTGATGACAGGAACACCAGACCCGCGGGCCCGAGCTCCGTCAGTTGCAATTCGCTGCCGAGACGCAAGCCGAGCGACGGTTCGCCGAGTACCTCGGCCGCGCGCTCAAAGGCCGCTACATAGCGGGTGAGCGGCAGAATTTCATAGGGGTTCGACAGGAGCTTGCGGCTCATGCCGAACGCTTCGAGCAGCGCGTCGCAATTGGCGCCTGATGCATCGAGCGCGCGCACAATCGGTCCCATTACCGCAGCGCGGATCATCGGGAAACTGCCGTTGAGCGTGACTTTTTTCATGCGGAGCGTCTCCTCTCAAGTCTTCGCTGATGTGCTGCTGTGTCATTGCACCTGGCGCACTTTATCGTTCATTTGGCGCGATAAGCAAGCGCGAAAATAATATTGAGTTCCTACGATTTGCCATCGACTCAGCGTTCGCCGCGCTCGGCTCATCTGCGCGGGACCGCCGTCCGGTCCAGCACAATCCTTACGGGAACCTTATGAACACGAATGCCACGAAAGCCGCTCACGCGCCAGTTCATCCGCTCGATCCGCTGAGTCCGGACGAAATGCAGCTTGCCTGCGATCTCGTGAAGGCCGGCGAAAAACTCGACGCGCAGGTTCGCTTTCCGATGGTCGAATTGCGTGAGCCGCCGAAGGCCGAAGTGGTCGCATTCAAGGCCGGCGAGTACTTCTCGCGCACGGCGTTCGTCCTGGCAATCGACCGCACGAACGGTACGATCATTGAATACACCGTGGACCTGAGAGAAAAAAAAGTCGCTTCGCGCAACGCGCTGCCGTGCGATCGCGCGCCTTACGGCCAGCCGCCGATCATGATCGAAGACTTCATGAACGCCGAGCAGATCGTCAAGAACGACGCCGCATGGCGCGTTGCGGTGTTGAAGCGCGGCCTGACCGAGAAGGATCTGGAGAACGTGCAGGTGGATCCGTTTTCCGCCGGCTGCTTCGACCGCGAGAACGAGAATGGCCGGCGCCTTGTGCGTTGCGTGAGTTACTACCGCGAGAGCGTGACCGATAACGGCTACGCGCATCCGATCGAAGGCGTGGTGGCGGTGGTCGACCTGCTCGAGAAGAAAGTGATCGAACTGGTGGACGACGGCCGCATCATTCCGATTCCGCGTGCGAAGCACAACTACGACACGCCGAGCCTCGGCGAGCCGCGCGGCACGCTCAAGCCGCTGTCGATCAGCCAGCCCGAGGGTCCGAGCTTCAAGATCGACGGCTGGCACGTGAGCTGGCAGAACTGGAACTTCCGGGTCGGCTTTACGCCGCGCGAGGGACTGGTGCTGCATCAACTGTCGTGGGACGACGGCAAGAACACCCGCCCGATCATCTACCGTGCGAGCGTGACGGAGATGTGCGTGCCCTACTCCGACCCAAGCACGAACCATTACTGGAAAAGCGCATTCGATGCCGGCGAGTATGGTCTGGGAAAACTGGCGAACCAGCTTGAACTTGGTTGCGATTGTCTCGGCACGATCCGCTATTTCGACATTCCGTCCGCTGACGATTTCGGTAATGCGTTCCTGATGAAGAACGCCGTGTGCATGCACGAAGAGGATTACGGCACCCTGTGGAAGCACTATGAGTTCCGCACCGGCGTGTTCGAAATGCGCCGCTCGCGGCGCCTTGTGATCTCGTTCTTCGCGACCGTCGGCAACTACGATTACGGCTTCTACTGGTACCTGTATCAGGACGGCACGATCCAGCTCGAATGCAAGCTGACCGGCATCGTCCAGACCTCGGCCGTGGCCGACGGCGACGCATATCCGTGGGGCGGCATGATTACCGAGAACCTCGGCGGCCCGACCCATCAGCACTTTTTCAATGCGCGCCTGCACATGATGGTGGACGGCGAGCGCAACACCGTGACCGAGCACGAATTCGTGCCGCGTCCGATGGGCGAAACGAATCCGTACGGCAACGTCTTCGACACCACGAAGCGCGTGTTCAGAACCGAAAGCGAAGCCGCGCGCATGGCGAACGGCAGTACGGGACGTTACTGGAAGGTGACCAATCCGAACGTGAAGAACGCCGTCGGCGCCAATCCCGGTTACAAGCTGATCGTGAACGACTCCCCGCTCATGCTGGCGGACGAACGCTCCAAGGTTCGCCAACGCGGCGGCTTTGCTACGCGCCACGTGTGGGTCACACCGTTCGACCCGGCCGAGCGCTACGCGAGCGGTGACTATCCGAACCAGCATGCCGGTGGTGATGGCTTGCCGCGTTACATCGAAGCGAATCGCAACATTGAGAACGAAGACATTGTCTTGTGGCACAGCTTCGGACACACCCACGTGTGCAAACCCGAGGACTTCCCGGTGATGCCGGTGGAGTACGCCGGGTTCATGCTCAAGCCGAACAACTTCTTCTCTGCCAACCCGACGATGGACTTACCGTCCGAGCGTGACAAGAACAGCGTTGAAGACGGCAAGTCCGCGGATCATGGCTGCTGCAAGCACTGAACCGGCGCCGCGCCGCGCGCGACCTGCGGCTGTACGCATAGCCGACGCGGCATGCGTGCGTGCCGCGATGGCGGCGGACGCCACACACGTGCTGCCGGCGAACATCGGAGAAGCGGCACGCCAGCCGATTGCGAGCCTGAGAAACCACACAGGCGGGCTAGTGGCGAGCGTGAGTGGCACGGCCTGTGTGTTGCTCGTGAGTGGCGTCGCGACACTGGCGACGCAAGCCGGCCTTGGTCCCCGAGCCAGCGCGATATGGATGAGCGCGCTGGCTTTGGCAACGATGACGATCATGCCACTATTGATGTCCCGGGTCGCCAGAGCGCACACCACGTTTGCAACGGCAGTGACGCTGATCGTTGCGATGAATGCAATGAGCGTGGTGCCACCGTATGTGGGCAAGCTGGAGCATTCCAGTGCAATAGCGGCGATGTTTGCGATGGTGGGTGGCGTATTGCTCTGTTGCCGGCGGCATCTTGCCGGCACGTGGGCTGCGCCATCAGGAGATCCCGATCGAAATCGGTACACGAGTAACAGCACGGATCGATCGAGCGAATCCATCTATGCGACCGGCGCAACGGTGCTGCTTGCATTACTTGCGGGCTTATCGAGCGGCATGCTTGCGCGTTTCCAGCTGGTTGCAATTTGCGGCGTGGGTAGCCTGCAACCGATGTGGCAGATCGCACTTTCGCTGGGTGCTGTTTGTGCGTTGTCGTTCATCGCTGACCGATCCGGCAACAACAATCGGATGTTGATTGCGTTGTACGTGTCACGCGCGGCGTTAATTGCAGCGCTTGCCGCCGCAGACGCCCCCACCGCGGCCGTGCTCGCGGCAAGAATATTTGTGATTCTGGACTGCCTGACGATTCCGGCGCTCATGAAGCCACGCGGCAAATCGAGCGGGGTGATAAACGCCGGCTGCCCTGGCGCGGCACATCACGTCGGCATGATATTGGGCGCAACGTTATCGACGACGCCTTATTTTTTCGGTGACGGATTCACGATGCTGTATGTATCGGCCGCGACAGCGAACCTGGCTTGCGCCGTAACGCTAGCGACCGGCCGATGGCCATCACGCAAGCACTTAAAGCACCGCACCCTGGGGCAAACCTATCCGGCGAGCACGAAGTGCGAGTCGGGAAGTATGACTGCCTTGTCACTGAGGCGGAGTGTGCGGGAGCACAGATTCCAGATGCACCACTACCGTAGCTGCGCGGGGGACCCGCTTAAGAATTAGCGGTGTAAAGCCGCTTTCTTTTGCCTACTTTTCTTTGCGGCCGGCAAAGAAAAGTAGGTGCCGCCCCGCACAGGGGCAACGCCAATAGACCACTAACAAATCAAGGAAAGGCCAAAAGCGCCGGATCAACAGAACACCCCTACAGGCAAGCCGCAAAAACCAAGAAACTCAACCCTCACCGGAGCCTCCACAAAATGCCCGACCAAAAAACCACAGCACATCTTCCCACCACCATGTTCATCAACGGTGAAAAAACCCCCAGCGCCGCAGGCAAAACCTTCCCTATCTACAACCCAGCCACAGGAGAAGAACTAGCCCAGATCCCGGACGCATCGGAAACCGACATCGACCACGCGGTCAAAACCTCGAAGGCGGCCTTCGAATCCAACACCTGGCGCAGAATGCCGCCAGCCACTCGTGAGCATCTGCTACTAAAACTAGCCGACCTGATAGAACAGCACACAGACGAACTAGCCACCCTGGAAACCCTGAACCAGGGAAAACTCATCGCCTTCTCAAAGATGCTGGAAGTCTCAGGCAGCGCCCAGTGGTTGCGCTACATGGCTGGCTGGGCCACCAAAATCGAGGGTACGACTTTCGACCTGTCGATCCCCTTCCCGCCGGGCACCCGCTACAACGCTTCGACAAAACGCGTCCCGACGGGCGTGGTCGCCGCAATCGTCCCCTGGAATTTTCCGCTGCTGATGGCGGTCTGGAAAATTGCCCCGGCGCTCGCCTGCGGCTGCACCGTCGTGCTCAAGCCAGCTGAAGAAACTCCTTTAACGGCAATCCGTCTGGCCGAACTGGCTCACGAAGCCGGCTTCCCGCCGGGCGTATTCAACGTCGTCACGGGCCGCGGCGAGACTGCTGGCGCGGCGCTGGTCAGGCATCCACTGGTGAATAAAGTCACTTTCACCGGATCAACCGAAGTGGGCCGCATCATTGGCCGTCAATGCGCTGACGATCTGAAGCGGGCGTCGCTGGAACTGGGTGGCAAGAGTCCGGTGATCGTGCTGGACGACTGTGACCCGAAGAAAGCAATTGAAGGTGCGGCAGGCGCGATTTTCTTCAACCACGGACAGGTCTGTACTGCGGGTTCTCGCCTGTACGTTGCGCGATCGATTTACGACGAAGTCGTGCAAGGGATTGCCGCTGTGGCCGACGGTATCGCATTGGGTTCCGGTTTCGACGCGGCGACGCAGATGGGGCCCATGGTGTCCGCCCGGCACCGCGACAAGGTCATGGGGATGATTGCGCAGGGCAAGCAGGAAGGCGGTGAGATTCTGTCGCGCGATGCGGCTGTTGATGCGGATGGTTTTTTTGTCCGGCCGACGGTTATTGCCAATCGCGCTTGCAAGCCGCTTACCGTTGTCAGGGAGGAGGTATTCGGACCGGTGTTGGTGGCGATGCCTTATGACGATATCGATGAGGTTTTGACGCTGGCCAACGCGTCAGAGTATGGGCTTGGGGCGAGTGTGTGGACGAATCAACTCGATAAAGCGCTGCGGCTTGTCGATGGGATCGAGGCTGGGACGGTTTGGGTCAACACGCATAATATGGTTGATCCGGCTATGCCGTTCGGCGGGTTTAAGGCGTCCGGGATCGGACGGGAACATGGGAAGGTTATTGTTGATTCCTATACGGAATGTAAGTCTGTTTGTATTGCTTACTGATATTTTTTGCCTGGTTGGCGGTTTTTGTTGTAGATCTGGATTTTTTGGGCGTTGCCCATGGGTTCTGGGCGGTGCCTTGCTGGGTTCGTGGTCTGTTTTGTTTTTGGTCTTTTGGTCTTTTGGTCTTTTGGTCTTTTGGCCTTTCCTTGATATGTTAGTGGTCTATTAGCGTTGCCCCTGTGCGGGGCGGCACTTACTTTCTTTGCCGCCGCAAAGAAAGTAAGCAAAGAAAGCGGCTCAAACCGCTAATTCTTAAGCGGGTCTTCCGCGCAGCCACGGTAGTGGTGCATCTGGAATCTGCCGCCTCGCACATTCCGCCTCAGTGACAAAGGAGTCATACCTCCGGCGGCGCTGCGCGCGCCGATACCTAGTTCATAAAACCGGTCGCTGGATTTTCGCTTCCGCGGTTTTGTCCCTTCCCCGACTCGTCGTTGCATCGCTGCCACCGAGTTGCGTCTCATTCTCCCGGTTGTCCCCGTTCCTTGATTTGCTGTTGCCTCGCTGCATCCCTGGATGCCGTTTCGCTCTCACGTTTGTCCCCGTTCCCTGACTCGCCGTTGCATCGCTGCTCCACGCACAAGCACAACCGTGGCGGTGGTCGCGATCGCCAATGCAATGCACAGACATTTCCTTTGAAGTGTGGGTTGGCCAATCAGAGCTGGGACGTCTCGCCGAGGCGAAGCCGACGGCTCCCGCTGCGCGAAGCAAACCCGCTGGTTTCCCTGGCAGACCCGTCCGCGACGCACGCAGTGCGGAGTGGGAGCTGATGAGCCCTGTGTCAACGGCGCGGAGTGTGCGGGGCGACAGATTCCAGATGCACCACTGCCGTGGCTGTGCGGGGGACCCACTTAAGAATTAGCGGTTTGAGCCGCTTTCTTTTGCCTACTTTTCTTTGCGGCAGGCAAAGAAAAGTAGGTGCCGCCCCGCACAGGGGCAACGCTAATAGACCACTAACATATCAAGGAAAGGCCAAAAGACTAACACCAGAACAAACCACAAACCCAGCAAGAAAAAAGCCAAAGACCCAGACAACCAACGAACCCCGTAAACCAGCCAGATACCCCGTGTGTAGCACAGTAAAATATCACCCATCCGCGCGCCAGCGCCCACCCCCACCCCCCCACCGGCCCCGATCTTGAAACGCAAAATGCCCGCGCTAAACGCGCTAAAAGCCTTCGAAGTCGCCGGCCGCACGGGCAGCTTCACCCGCGCAGCGGAACTACTAAACGTCACACAAAGCGCAGTCAGCCGGCAAGTCCGGCAACTCGAAGCCCAACTTGGCGAGACCCTGCTCCAGCGTCACCATCACCACCTGGAGCTCTCGGCCGCCGGCCGCATCCTCCTGCAAGCACTGCAACAATCATTCGACCGGATCGAACTCACCGTCCGCAGCCTGCAGGAAAAAACCCACCGCAACCGCCTGCGCATCAACGCGCCACCCACCTTCACGAGCCGCTGGCTAATGCCGCGGCTCGGGCGTCTGCGTGACGCGCATCCGCATCTCGAACTCAGTCTGTCGACCCGTCTCGACGACAATCTCGCCGAATCGGGCGTCCTCGACTGCGCCATCCGCTTCGGTAACGGCGAATGGGAAGGCGTCGACAACCGCCTGTTGATGAACGAACGGCACATCGCCGTCTGCGCGCCCGCATTGCTGGCACGGCAGGCCGGCCGCGCGGCCATCGATCTGAACCAGTTCACGTTGCTGCACGTGCTCGCGAGCGCCGATCAGCGCTATCTGACCTGGCAGCACTGGCTGAAAGCCGCCGGCATCGAAAACGTCGACACCCGCGGCGGCTACGAATTCGATCTGCTCGATCACGCGATCCGGGCCGCTATCGACGGGCTCGGCGTGACCATCGCCGATCGTCACATGATCGGCCGTGAACTCGCGGAAGGCCAACTCGTGCAGGTGCTGAACGTACATGTCGATGGACATCAATCCTATTGGCTCGTTACGCGTGCAGAACAGGACGAACTGCCACACGTCGCGCTGTTTCGCGACTGGTTGCAGCAGGAAATCTGGCTCACCGAACGTGCGCTCGATTCGTCGGAATCGGCACAGTCAGGCGCAGCAAGTTGATGCGGGGCAACTCGTCTGAGTATGCGAGCTCAGGCGACTCCAGTCCGTTTGCGCCACGCCGGTGTGACCCTTGCGTGATAAAAAAACGCGCCGATGCAATGCATTCGGCGCGTTTTCCTGACACCGCCAGCGGTGACTTCCAACCCGTCAGGCGGCCGCTGCCAACTCCACGGCCTTGGGTTCAAAGGCTGCTTCGACGGCGGCGTCCATGAGAATCATCTCGGCGCCCTTCTCCGCCACCATCATGGTCGGCGCATTGATGTTCCCCGACGTGATGTTCGGGAAGATCGACGCATCGACCACCCGCAAGCCGTCAACGCCGTGCACCCGCAAACGCGCGTCGACCACCGACGTATGCGGATCGTCACCCATCGCACACGATCCGCACAGGTGATAGATCGAACCCGATTGCTCGCGGAAATACTGCAGGAAACCCTCACGCGTATTCACTTGCGGTCCCGGCGAAATTTCTTCGACCGTGATCTCTTGCAACGCCGGCGATGCCATCACCTTGCGCACCAGTTCGCAGCCCTGAATCACTTCGTCAATGTCTTTCTCCGTGGTCAGCGCATTGATGCGGATTTTCGCGGCGTCTTCGGCACGGTTCGACGCGATCTCGATCGATCCGCGACTCGTGGGCCGGCAAGGATTGAATGCCAGCAGGAAGCCCGAATACGGTTCGGGTTCAAGACTTGCTTTGCTGCTCTTCGGAATGCGGTACGACAGCGGATTGAAGTACAACTGCAGGTTGGGCTGCGCTTCCTGGTCGTTGCCCTTGAAGAAGCCGCCCGACTGGTTCACGCTCATCGCGAGCGGCCCCTTGCGCGTCAGCAGATACTGCAGACCAAGCTTGAGCTTGCCAAGCAGGGGGCGCATCTCATCATTGAGCGTTTTCACGTTCGCGCGATAGTAGAAGCTCACGCACAAGTGGTCCTGCAGATTCTGCCCGACAGCCGGCAACTCCTTGACCATCGCGATGCGATGCTTCGCGAGCAATGCACTGTCGCCTACGCCTGAGAGTTGCAGTAACTTGGGCGAATCCACCGCGCCCGCCGCCAGAATCACCTCACGGTTCGCCATGAATTGCCGCGTCGCGCCGTTCTGCGTCACGCTCACGCCGATTGCCCGCTGGTTGCCGTCGAATAGCACGCGATTCGCCAACGCGTCGCGTTCGACCGTCAGGTTCTTGCGCGTCAGCACCGGATGCAGGTACTCGAAGCTGCTCGACGAACGCTGACCGTTGCGCGTACTCACGTCGTAGATGCCCGCGCCTTCGAATCGCGCGCCGTTGAAGTCGTCGCTGCGTTTGTAGCCGGCCTGGTCGCAGCCTTTCAGGAATACATGACAGATCGGATGAACGGCGTCCTTCATCGGCGTGATACGGATCGGGCCGTCCGCGCCGTGATACTCGGTGTTGCCGAGCGGATGCGATTCGAGCTTGCGGAAATACGGCAACACGTCGTGAAACGACCAGCCCGGGTTGCCCGCCGCGGCCCAGTCGTCGAAATCGTGCGGCTGGCCGCGCACGTAGATCATCGCGTTGATCGAACCGGAGCCGCCCTGCACTTTGCCACGCGGACAATAGATCGGCCGGTTGTCGAGTTCCTTTTCGGGCTCGCTGTAGTACATCCAGTTATAGGTTTCGTTGTAGTACGTCTTGGTGAAACCCACCGGGATCCTGAACCAGAGCGAGCTGTCCTTGCCGCCCGCCTCGAGCAGCAGGACCGAATATTGCCCCGACGCCGACAGGCGATTGGCGAGAATGCAGCCCGCCGAACCCGCGCCGACGATGATGTAATCGTAGTTCATGCTCTATGTCGCCAGACGGCGCCCAATCCATTGAATGCGTAAGACAGATAAATCCGACAGGCTCAACCCTTGGCCGGCGCGAGGTCTTTCACGTCGGCGGGACGAGCCGCCATTTGCAGATGCAGGCGCTCGCCGGTATACGGCGTGTGTTGCCGAACCACGTCCATGTTCAACTCCACCCCGAGGCCCGGTTCCTGTGAAGGAATGATGTAGCCGTCTTCCCATTGAATCGGTTTCTTCAACACCGCAGCGTGGAAACCATCCCACGTACCGATGCTTTCCTGAATCAGGAAGTTCGGCGTGCAGGCTGCGAGCTGAATGCTGGCGGCAGCGCCAATCGGCCCGTTGTACAGATGCGGTGCGATCTGCGCGTAATACACCTCGGCAATCGCCGCGACCTTCTTCGCTTCGAGCAGGCCGCCCACGCGGGCCACGTTCAGTTGCAGAATCGACGCCGCGCCTGCCTCGAGCAGCTTGAAGAATTCGTACTTGGTGGTCAGGCGCTCGCCCGCGGCAATCGGAATACTCGTGTGCTGCGCGACTTGCGCCATGGCACCCTCCTGCCCCGGCGGCACGGGTTCTTCGAACCACAGCGGATCGTATTTCTCGAGGCGTTTGGCCAACCGGATCGCTGACGACGGCACCATCTGCCCATGCGTGCCGAACAGCAGATCGGCCTTACTGCCGACCGCTTCGCGCACACGGCGGCAGAACAGTTCGCAACGGTCCAGCACTTCCAGCGACAGCTGATGCCCCGAGTAAGCCGTATACGGCCCCGCCGGATCGAACTTCACTGCGGTAAAACCACGCTTCACATTTTCAACGGCGCATTCGGCTGCGAGATCGGGATCGTCGTAGTCGTATTCGCCTTTGCTGTTCTTCGGATACAGGTACGTGTATGAGCGCAGGCGCTGGTTCACCATGCCACCGAGCAGTTCGTACACAGGCTTGTTGGCCGCCTTGCCGATAATGTCCCAGCACGCCATTTCCAATCCGCTCACCACGCCCATCATCGTCAGATCGGGGCGCTGCGTGAAACCGCTCGAATACGCTTCACGCCAGAGCCGTTCGATATGGTGCGGATCCTGATCGAGCAGGTAGCGGCCGAATACATCGTCGATGACGTGGGTCATCGCCTTCGGATGAAACGTCGCGGAATAGATCTCGCCGACGCCTTCAATACCGCAATCGGTCTTGAGCTTGACGAAGATCCAGTACATGCCGCCCACGTGCGGCGGCGGTACGGCGACGATATGCGTTTCGAGCGAGACGACTTTCATTTACGCAACCCCTTTTTTGCTAAGCATGTTTCTCAGCGCCAGGCCGGCAAAGCCGCCGAGCGCCGCCATTCCGGCCACATAGCCGAAGTAAAGCTGGTAACCGAAGACACCCGGGAAGTTCTGTGTCAGATAGCCGTTGATCAGCGGCAGGAACACATCGGGCGAATAGCCGAGGACGGAGATCAGGCCAATGGCGAGGCCCATCGTTTCGACCGGGATATTGCAGCGATCCAGCAGCGACCAGTACAGCCCGCGAATCGCGTAAGTCAGAATGCCGATGAACAAAACGAGGAACACCAGCAGCACATGGCTCGAGATACGCGGCGCCGCCATCAGGCCCAGCAGCGACACCGCAGCCAGGAACAGTGCGATCACCAGCACCGAGACTTTCGAATAACGGTCGCCGAGAAAGCCGCCGCCAATCCCGCCGATCGGCCGCATCCACAGCTTGAGCGTGGTGATCGTGCCGGCCATCACCACGGTCAAACCGATCTCGCCTTCATGCAGATACGCGGAGAAGCTATAGGTGGCCCAGAACACCTGATAGCCGCAGAACACGATGGCAGCGACCAGCCACAACTCGGGAATCGATGCGAGCGTTTTCAGATCGAGCAGCACGTTGCTGCGTTTGCGCGTGGCGCGGTTGGCGGCGGCGTCTTTTGTGCCTTGCGGATCTTTCACCAGCGCGAGCACCACGCCGAGCGCGATGCACAAAAAGGCGTACATATAGACGACCAGCCTGAAGCCGGCCGTCACCGGCTCGCCCTTGGTCTGTGTGAACCAGGCGAATAGCGTGATCGCAATGGTCGCGAGCATTGCTTCGATCAAACCGCGGCCGCCGTCGAGCAAGCCGAAGAAGCGGCCCTGCTCGTGCGTGCCGGCGATCATCGTCACGCGCTTGATAACCGCGGCCCAGAACGTCAAACCGGTCGACAGCCCCCAGCCGCCGAAAATCAGCATCAGCACGTTGAACGACGGCGCGGTGGAATACCACAAGCCGAGCACGCCGGTTGCGATCAGCGAAAAACAGATCAAAAGACGCGGCGCGATGCGGTCGGCAAGCCAGCCGCTCGGCAGGTAGCTCAGCAGAAAGATGGTGCCGAGCATCGAATACAGATAGCCAAGCTGACTATCGGTGATGTGAAACACTTCGAGCATGGTCGGCTGATAAACCTGCCGAAGATACAGAATCGGATAAATCGCACCGGCCGCCAGCACCAGCAGCATGAGTTGGATATAGCGCTGCGCCTTATTGCTTTCTAATGCGGCTTCGTCGCTTAACGCGAGCGAGGCAGTGGTTTGAACGGGTTGAGATGACACGTGAACGCTCCTGAGAGACACAGCGCCAGGCCGGGTCTCCAAATATTTTTATGAGTGCAGCGGTTTGCTGCGTTTTTTGCGGGTTTCAAGGCAACGCGTGCCGACTACTCCGAATCGCGCGGCACGCGCCGTTTTTGCGTCGATATCTGCTTCAATATCTGCGTCAGTACTTCATGACCACCAGACGGGTCTGCGTGAATTCGAGCATGCCGTGCTTGCCGTCGTCGCCGCCGAGACCCGAACGCTTCCAACCTGCGTGGAAACCTTGATACGGATCGGCCGGCGTGCGATTCACATACAACTCGCCAGCCTCGATGCCATTGGCGATCTTCATCGCGCTGCGGTAGTTCTCGGTATAAAGCACCGAGGACAAACCGAACTGGTGGTCGTTGGCCATCTCCAGCGCTTCATCCAGCGTGCGGTATTTGACGACCGGCATGATCGGACCGAAGGTTTCTTCCTGGATGATTTCCATGTCCTGCCGGCAATTCGACAGTAACGTGGCCGGATAGAAAAAGCCCTTGCCTTGCGGCAGCCTGCCGCCGGTTTCGAGCGTGGCACCCGCTGCAATTGCACGCTCCACCATGCCGTGAATCGACTCGCGCGACGCCTCGTTGACGAGCGGCCCCATCAGCGCAGGTTGTTCGCTGCGATCGCCGCTTTCCACCGCGCTCATGTTTTTCTTCAGCAGCGCGACGAAACGGTCATGAACGCTTTCCTGCACATAGACGCGTTCGATTGCCGTGCAAAGCTGCCCGCAGTGAGTGGTTTTGGACGCAACCAGATCGCGTGCGGCCTTCTCGAGATCGGCATCTGCCTCGATGATGGCGGGCGTCTTGCCACCCAGTTCGAGCGAGGGCTTGGCGATATTCGCCTTGCAGTAGTCGAGCACCTTGCGGCCGGCGCCCACGCTGCCCGTCAGCGTGATCATGCCGACCTTGGGATGGGTGCAAAGCGCCTCGGCGGTTGCATGATTCATCGCGAGAATGTTCACGACGCCGGCCGGCAGCCCGGCCTTCTCCACCGCTCTCGCGATCTCGAACGCCGAGGTAGGCGTGTTGTTGCTCGGGCGCACCACCACGGTATTGCCGGCGATCAGCGCGGGCGCCACCTTGCGCATGAACGTATAGACCGGGTAATTGAACGGGATCAGGCACGCGACCACGCCGATCGGTTCACGATGCAACACGAGGTTTTCGTCGGGCGTGTCGCTCGGAATCACCTCGCCTTCGATGCGGCGCGCCCACTCGGCGTGGTAGCGCGTGATCTGGCCGGCGTAGATCGCCTCATTGGTGGCATCGGCCACGCTCTTGCCCGACTCCAGCGCGAGCGCCGCGCCGATGGCGGGCGCGCATTCAGTAAGCGCATCCGCAAGCTTGTGCAGATAGACCGCGCGCTCGGCCGAAGGCAGCTTGCGCCAGCCCTTTTGCGCAGCGGCGGCAGCGTCGACCGCGGCGATCGCCTCCTCTCGGGTGGCGCCCGTGACGTGAGCAATCACGGCTCCGGTAGCGGGGTTGGTGACGGCGATACGTTCGTCGCTTGCCGCGTCGATAAAGCAGCCGTTAGCAAAATTCCGGTCGAGTCGCATGTCGTCTCCTGACAAAGCTGGTGCGGTGGTGCATTGCCTTCAGCTATTGCCTTCATGCCAAAGGTGCATGAACGGAATTTTTGTCCGCTGTTTGACGCACCACAAGCGAATAATTCGCGGGACAAACATTCGAAAAAGTCACGTTTATCCAGGGATGTGCCTCATACGCGTTTCGCATCTCGAATAGCAGAATCCAGCCTTTGCCAAAAAGCAGCGGCCTCTGAAGCTGGCCGGATCGTGGTCAGAACCGCGTTCTGAACCTCGCTCGGACCAACCGGCCGCTCATTACCAACGTCTGGAGCTCTCAATGAAAAAGAATCTCTTCGCTACCGCCGCTTTCACCACGCTCGCCTCGCTGGCGGCCCCATCCGCCTTCGCGCAGAGCAGCGTGACCTTGTATGGGGTGCTCGACGAAGGCATCGACTACACCAATAACGCCGGGCGCGGCGCCGTATGGGAAATGGCAAGCGGTTATGCGCAGGGCAGCCGCTGGGGCCTGAAGGGTTCGGAAGATCTGGGCGGGGGCATGAAGGCCGTGTTCCAGTTGGAAAACGGCTTCGACGTAAGCTCGGGACGGCTTGGCCAGGGCGGCCGCATGTTCGGCCGCCAGGCTTACGCTGGCTTGAGCGACGGCCGGTTCGGCACAGTCACGCTCGGACGCCAGTACGACTCGGTGGTCGACTATCTCGCGCCGACCACGGCCAACGGCAACTGGGCCGGCTACCTGTTTGCGCACCCGTACGATAACGACAATACCGACAACTCGTTCCGGCTCGGCAATAGCGTGAAGTACACAAGCCCGGATATCGCGGGCTTCCAGTTCGGCGGCGTGTACAGCTTCAGCAACGACACGAACTTCGCGAACAACCGCGCGTACAGCTTTGGCGGCAAGTATTCAAACGGCGGCCTGTTGATTGCAGCCGCCTACCTGCAGTCGAACAATCCGGGCGCGGGGTCCTCCGGCGCGATCACCGCGAACGACGCGAGCTTCATCGCCGGGCGCATGCGGGTATTCGGCGCCGGCATCAATTACACCTTCGGTTCGGCGACCGCCGGTTTTGCGTACACCAACTCGAACTATAAGGACCCGACCGGCAACGGCTATATCGGCATTCCGCTGGCGGCATCCGGTGTCACATTGAATACACTGAAGTACCAGAATTTCGAAGTGAACGGCAAATATCAGTTCACGCCGGCCTTCTTTGTCGGCGCGCAGTACGTGTACACGATGGAGAACTACGATGCGTCGACCGGCAACGTTAAGCCGAAGATTCACTCGGTCGGCTTAATGGCGGATTACAACCTGTCGACGCGCACGGACGTTTACGTGCAGGGAGAATTCCAGAAGGTCGCGGGCAGCTCGACCCAATCGATCCTCGACAATGCGTTCATCCCTAGCGTGCAGGCGCCGTCGTCGACGGGCAATCAGCTCGCGGTGCGAGTCGCGCTGCGCCACCAGTTCTAAGCGTCAACAGGTTGCGAGTTGGCGGCTGGACGCGGCGCTACCGGTGTCAATCTTCCTCCACCGCCGCCTTCAATCTCGACAACGCCTGATCCCATTGCTGCGAGATCGCCTCGAGCGCTCGCCGCGCTTCGTCAAGGTGCGCCGGTTCAAATGCCCATAAGCGTTCACGGCCCATCTTGACATCGCGCACGAGGCCGGCATTGGCGAGCACCTGCAAATGCTGCGTGACCGACTGCCGCGTCATTTCCGTGCCGGCAGTCAACTGCGCAATCGACATCGCACTACCCGCGCACAACACGGCGATCAGACGCAGGCGCGTCTCGTCGCCGAGCGCCGCGAAAATCTGTGCGGAGCTTCGCAGCATGGCAGCCTTCACACGCGCAGGGCCGGCAGCCGGTTTTGCGCCGGACGGCTTGCCGGGTAACTTATCCTTTGGCGACATACTTCTCTATGTTGAGCATCTGTTCTTCCCAGCCGCCGGTATTCATGCGGAACGCTTCCGCGCGGCGCGAGGCGGGAATCTGGTCGAAACCCGATTCGATCACGCGCAGCAACGTGCCCGAATCGACCTCGCTCAGCTTGAATTCGACCAGCGTGGTGGGCTCCGACGAGTAATCGACCGTCACATCCACCGCGGCCGGATGCCAACGAAACGACAGATGGTGTTCCGGCTCGATGCGCTCCACCAGCACCTCCATGACGAGATGCTCATAACCCTGATAAGTGATCTTGCCTTGAATGGATTCACCGGCCACAAATTGCTTACCGTTGAAATTCACGCAAAACCATTTGCCGAATTCGTCGGCGTTGGACACCGCGCGCCACACGCGCGAGCGCGGCGCTTTCAGCAGAATCTGTTTTTCGATGCGATCTGTAGATGCGCCTTCCGACTTGTCCGATGAGATTTTCATATGCAGCCTCCTGACTGCATATTAGGCACGTCGCTCACAACATGCAAGTATTTGCCTGCGTATTTTTTCGCACGCACCGGACATACCGGGCGTACCGAACGTACTCAACGTCTCCGTATCGATCGCCGACCTTCACCACCACCTTGCCAAATGCACCGCGTTCGAGATGCGCCAGAGCGGCAGGCAGTGGTCCGGTCGCATTACTCCGTTGCGTGCGCGTGCATCACACTGCCATGCATCGACCACGCCATCCACGGACGGCGCAGTGCGACGATCGCGAGGAACGCGCAAGCGGCCAGCGCGCCGAAAGTCGCGAAGCCCATCTGATAGCTGCCGGTGCTTTCCTTCGCGATGCCCATTACAACCGGCAGATAAAAGCCGCCAATGCCGCCCGCGGCGCCGACAATGCCCGACATCAGGCCGGTGCGGCCCGCCCAACGATGCGGCACCAACTGGAAGGTCGCGCCGTTGCCCAGACCGAAGGCCACATACAGGCACAGCAACAGCGCAATCCCGCCCACTACCGACGGCATCGCGGCGGCAAAGACGAGGTCGCACAGTGAAATGATCGCGAGCAGGAAGGTCAAGGCACGCACGCCGGAAATCTTATCGGCAATCAATCCGCCGAGCGGCCGCACGATCGCGCCGGTCGCGGCCAGCAGCGCCATGAACAGACCTGCGTCGATCTTCGAGAGCTGATACAGATTCGTCAGCAGCAGCGAAACATACGACGACATACCGACAAAACCACCGAACGTGATGCTGTACACCAGCATGATCACCCACGTGTCGCGCTCGCCGAGCACCGTGCGATAGCGCTTGGGCAATACCGCAATCGCCAGCAGCGCGCCGATCACCGGCAACAGCAGCACGCCGGTCTTGCCCGAGCCGAACATGCCTGCTTCGACCAGCAGCACGAGCACGATCAAACCGGCGAGCGTGATCGCGAAGCTGCCGAACGCGCGCAGCACGCTGCCCGACTTGATGCCGGAATCATTGGCCCAGAAGTACAGCGTGATACCGGCGATGGCGAGCAACGGCAGCGCGCCGGCAGTGGCCATTTGCCACCCGTAGTGCGCGGCCAGTTGGGGAAACAGGAAACCGTCGAGCACCGCACCGATGTTGCCCGCAGCGGCGAGTCCCAGCACGAGACCCTGCACTTTCGGCGGATAGTTGCTGCCGGCCATCGGCAGCGCCACCGCGAAGCTCGCGCCACCCACGCCGAGGAAGACGCCGAGCACCAGCAGCAAGGTGTATGACGGCACGAACGGCAACAACGGCAGCACGATGGTCGGCACCGCCGACAGCAACACGCCCATCAGCGCAATGCGTTTGCCATGCGCCGATTGATAGAGGTTACCGAGCGTCACGCGCAGGATTGCCGCCGACAGCACCGGTACGGCGACCAGCAAGCCTTGCTGCGCAGGCGTCATGGCAATGCTCTTGCTGATGAACGGCGCGAGCGGTCCGTACAGCACCCAGACCGTGAAGCCGGTGTCGAAATAGAGAAAACACGCCACCAGTGCGCGCCAGTCTCCGCTCTTTAGTGAGCTCATCACGTTTTTCATTAGGCATCCTCAAATAGACTGACTGTTTTCAAACCTGGCGCATTGCGCTGATCCATTGCGCTCGTGCACTGCGCACCGGAATGATCATGACGTTGAATTCCGGTCTGAACATGCAACCGCCATGCCATCCGGGCTCTGCTTGTGAAGCTGTACTGCGTACTCGGCTGGATCGTGATGCGGCGCGCCACGCCACCGCGTTAAAAGTCAATAAACGTCACGCACGTAGCGCTTTTCCTGCGCCAGATGACTCACATACTCAGCGGCTTTTTCTTCGCTCATGCCGCCGTGCCGGGCGACCACATGCCTGAGCGTCGCGTCCACGTCTCTTGCCATCCGGTTTGCGTCACCGCAGACGTAGAAATGCGCACCGTCTTCGAGCCATGCCCACAATTGCGCACCCTGCTCGCGCATGCGGTCCTGCACATAAATTTTTTCCGTTTGATCGCGCGAGAAAGCGAGGTCGAGCCGGGTTAGAACACCGCTGTCCCGCATCGCCTCAAGTTCGTCGCGATAGTAGAAATCGGTGGCTGCGTGTTGCTCGCCAAAGAACAACCAGTTGCGGCCCTTGTCACCCCGTGCACGCCGTTCGTGCAGAAATCCGCGAAACGGGGCAATGCCGGTGCCTGGACCGACCATGATGATCGGCGTGCCGGGAACATGAGGAAGCCGAAAGTGTGCGGACTTCTGCACGAATACCGGCACGCTGACGTCGCTCGCGCGGTCGGCGAGGAACGTCGACGAGACGCCCTTGCGATGGCGGCGCCCGTTGCTATAGCGAACGGCTGCAACCGTCAGATGAACTTCGCCGGGATGCGCTTTCGGGCTCGATGCAATCGAATACAAACGCGGTTGCAGGCGCTTGAGCATGCCGGTCAATTCGGCTGCCGTCAGCTTGACGGGAAACTCGTGAAGGACGTCGACGAGCTGTTGGCCCCACAGCCATTGTTTGAGATCGGCCTTGCGCTCGGTGCCGAGCAGATCGCGCAATGCACTGTTGCTGCTGCGGGCGGCAATGAATGCGAGCGCAGCGGGGCTGGGGCGCGCGATTTCGTAGTGCCTCGCGAGCGCGTCGGCGAGATGCATTTCACCCACGCCTGACACGTTGACCGTCGCGTCCGCGCTCAAACCGCTCAGGCCGATCAACTCGTCGACCAGTTCAGGGCAGTTGCTCGGCCATACGCCCAGCGCGTCGCCCACTTCGTATTCGAGGCCCGCGTCGCCCGTGCTCAACGAGAAGTAACGCGTATCCTTCGCGGCGCCGTGTCTGTTCAACCGCAGGTTGCCGATGAGACGCGATGCGGCCGGCCGCGTCCTGGTCGGCACGGCGCCTGGCACCACCGCGTTGATCATGCCGCCAGGCGGCACCGCATGCAGCGCCGCATCTTCTTCCTTGATGCGCACGATGATGCTTTCCAGCCATGCGTCAGCCTGTTCCTGATACTCGCTGTCGCAGTCGACCCGGTCCATCAAACGCAGCGCGCCTTGAGCGGCGAGGCGTTCGTCCAGACGGCGGCCATGGCCGCAAAACTGATCGTAGTTGCGATCGCCCAATGCGAGTACCGCGTAGCGTAATCCGTCGAGACGAGGCGCGGCGTCACTGGTCAGTTGCGACCACAGACCTTGTGCGTTGTCGGGTGGATCGCCGTCGCCGAAGGTGCTCGACATCAGCAACACGTACTGCGCTTTCGCCAGCGCGGAGACCGGATAGTCTGCCATGCACGCGGTGCGGATTTCGAAACCCGACTCCATCAACCGCGTGGCATAACGCTCGGTCAGCGATTCCGTGTTGCCGGTTTGCGAGGCCCACAACAGAGTCACCTTGGGTCGCACACGCAAGATACGCACACCGGATGCCTGCGTGGCGTCGTCATGCGGTGCGGCAAGCGTACCGGCACGCACCGCCGCATGAGTTCCACTGCGGCTATACAGTCCGGCCAGCAAACCGTCCACATACAGGCGGTTTGCGGGATCAAACGGGGCGCCGGGCGGAAGAACCGGTACGCTGTCGATGCCTTGTCCTTCAACCGAACGCAGAGCGCTAACGAAACCGGTCAGATACGCCCGCTCGGACTCCGTGAACGACGGCGCCGGCATCGCTGGAAGCTGCAACAGGCTAGTCAGTGCGTCGATGCGGGGCATGTCCGGTTCCTTCATGTTCGCCGTGTCCGCTGATAGTGCGTTCGAACTTGCCACGTCGACTCCGGCGGCAGGCGGCTCAGTGAGCGACTCGGTGAGCGACTCGGTGCGCGCAATGAGCGCCCCGTCATCCGCACTCGTAACCGGCTCGATGGCATCGGCTGCAACGGGACTCAACGTTACCGCGCAAAACTTGAGTTCGGGTTGCTGCGAGATCGGATCGACGGCGTCACTGGTGACGGCGTTGATGCAGAGATCGTCGCCGAAGACGTCGTTCCAGTGCATCGGCGCAAAACAGTTGCCTGCCTGCACCCGCTCCGTGACGACTGCCGGCAACACGGCACGGCCACGCCGCGAGCGGATCTCGACCGGATCTTTGGCCTTGATGCCGAGCGTGGCCGCATCTTCAGGATGAATCTCGACGAATGGGCCCGGGTTCAGCTTGTTGAGCATCGCCACCTTGCCGGTCTTGGTCATGGTGTGCCATTGATGCTGCAAGCGGCCCGTATTCAACACGATCGGAAATTCGCCATCGGGCAATTCCGCCGGGGCTGCATAGGCACGGGCAAAAAACACGGCCTTGCCGCTTGCGGTCGGAAACACCAGCCGTGGACGGCTGCCGTCGGGCCTTTCCTTCAGTGTCTGGCTAACGCCGTCGTTGAGATAGCGGATGGGATTGCGCTCGGCGGCGTCGCTGGAAGCAAGCGGCCATTGCAGCGGCGTATCCTCTAACCGCCGATGGCTCGCGCCCCGCAGGTCGTAGCCGGTTTTCGGATTCGACACGCGGGTGATTTCCGCGAAAACTTCATCCGCGCTGGCATAGCTGAACGCATCGGCAAAACCCATTTCACATGCCACGCGCGCGATGATCTGCCAGTCCGGCAACGCGGCGCCTGGTGGCTCGATGCCTTTTTGCATCAGCGTCAGATTGCGCTCGGAGTTGATCATCACGCCTTCGGCTTCGGCCCACAGCGCGCCTGGCAAGAGCACATCGGCGTAGCGGTTGGTCTCGGTGTCGAGGAACGCATCCTGTGCAATCACGAGCTCCGCCGCGCGCAATCCGGCAATAGCGTTCTGACGGTTCGCGACACTTGCCACCGGATTCGTGCAGATAATCCAGCACGCCTTGATCTCGCCCGCGGCCATGCGGGTGAACATGTCGATCGTGCCGTTACCGGCCTGCGTTTTCAGTGTGCCCTTCGGAATGCCCCACAGTTCTTCGATAAAGACGCGGTCTTCTTCGACCAGCACCGATCGCTGGCCCGGCAAACCCGGTCCCATGTAGCCCATTTCACGGCCGCCCATCGCGTTGGGCTGGCCGGTCAGCGAGAACGGGCCACTGCCGCGGCGGCAGATCTTGCCGGTCGCCAGATGCAGATTGCAGATCGCGTTCGTGTGCCACGTGCCGTGCGTGCTCTGATTCAGGCCCATGGTCCAGCAGCTCATCCACTCCGGCGCCGCGCCGATCATCCGCGCGGCCTGGCGGATGTCCTCGGCGGCAAGGCCGGTTATCTCGGCTACCTTCTCCGCTGTGTAGTCCGCGAGAAAGGCCGGCATCGACTCCCAGCCTTGCGTGACGTCGGCGATAAATGCCGCATCCGTGTGGCCGTTTTCGTGCAGCAGATGCAGCAGGCCATTGAGCAATGCCAGATCGGTACCCGGCTTGATTTGCAGAAAAAGGTCGGCCTTATCCGCGGTCGTATTGCGGCGCGGATCGACCACAATCAGTTTTGCTCCCGCCTTCACGCGATCCATCATCCGCAGGAACAGAATCGGGTGACAGTCGGCCATATTCGCGCCGATCACGAAGAACAGGTCGGCGTGATCGATGTCGTCGTACGATCCCGGCGGCCCGTCCGCACCAAGCGAGAGTTTGTAGCCGCTGCCCGCGCTCGCCATGCAAAGACGCGAGTTCGATTCGATGTTGTTGGTGCCGACAAAACCCTTGGCGAGCTTGTTGACGAGATACTGCGCTTCGATCGACATTTGCCCGGACACATAGAACGACAGCGCGTCCGGTCCGTGTGCATCGAGCAGCCCACGCAGACGCGCGGCCGTGTCGCTGATCGCCTGTGCCATCGGCAGCGGTGTCGGGTCCTGGCCACGGGCATGACGCACGAACGCCCCTTCCAGTCGCCCGGACTTGCGCAACGCGACGTGCGCCGACTGCCCTTTCGTGCAGAGCCGTCCGAAGTTGGCCGGATGCTCCCTGTCGCCGGAGATTTTCACGACCTGGCCGTCCTCGACATGCAGCACCATTCCGCAGCCGACGCCGCAGTAGGGGCACACCGTTTTGACGTTACGGGAGGACATGGCAGGCGGCATCGTTCGAGAAGGTCGATAAGGATTCAATGACTCAGATCGCGACCCACACCTGCCCGTTTTCCACCCGCGCGGCGAACGCGTTGACGGAATACGCCGGTGTTTCGAGGCACTCGCCGGTGCGCAGATCGAAGTGATGCTTGTAGATCGGCGAAGCGACCACGACGCGCTCGCCGAGACTGCCGATCAACCCGCGCGACAGCACGGCGGCTTGCGAGCCCGGATCGTAGTTTTCGATCGCGTACACGACGGTCTCCGCTTCGCCGTTGTCCACGTGAAATACCGCCACCTGTTCGCCATTGACGAGCGCGCATACACCTGTGTTGGGAACAATCTCGTCGAGCGGGCAAATCGGTGTCCAGGCAAGCGGAAGACGGTCAAGGTTCATGGCGTGGGTCCTCGATGAGTGACACAAAAAATCAAACGGTTTCGGCAACCACAGGAATCGCAGCGAGCTTCGAGCGCCGCTCGTCGAGCGTCGCGGGCCGGATCTGGCCGCGTTCCTCGACGAACGCGACGTTACTGTCCGGCTCGCCGCTGTTGACGAAATGACGGAAGCGCTTGCGCGTTTCAGGATCGGTGACGGCTTTTTTCCATTCGCATTCGTAGGTGTCGACCACGTGCTGCATGTCCGCTTCGAGCTCCGCCGCCACGCCCAGGTGATCGTTGACGATCACGTCTTTCAGATAGGCGAGTCCGCCTTCGAGGTTGTCGCGCCATACGCTGGTGCGTTGCAGACGGTCGGCCGTGCGCACATAGAACATCAGGAAACGGTCGATGTAGCGCACCAGCGTTTCCTTATCGAGGTCCGAGGCGAGCAATTCGGCATGCCGCGGTTTCATGCCGCCGTTGCCGCAGACGTAGAGATTCCAGCCCTTCTCGGTGGCGATGACGCCGACGTCCTTGCCCTGCGCTTCCGCGCACTCGCGCGTGCAGCCGGACACGCCGAATTTGATCTTGTGCGGTGTCCGCAGGCCCTTGTAGCGATTCTCGAGTTCGACCGCGAGGCCCACGGAATCGCCGACGCCGTAGCGGCACCACGTCGACCCCACACACGACTTCACCGTGCGCAGCGACTTGCCGTATGCATGGCCCGATTCGAAACCGGCCGCGATCAGTTCTTCCCAGATCAACGGCAGTTGCTCTACGCGTGCGCCGAACAGATCGACCCGCTGGCCACCGGTGATCTTCGTGTACAGGCCGTATTTCTTCGCGACCTGGGCGACTGCGATCAAACCGTCGGGCGTCACTTCGCCACCGGCCATGCGCGGCACGACCGAATACGTGCCGTCGCGCTGGATGTTGGCGAGGTAGTAATCGTTGGTGTCCTGCAACGACGCGTGCTCCTTCTTCAGCACGAATTCGTTCCAGCACGAGGCGAGAATGCTCGCCACGGCCGGCTTGCAGATATCGCAGCCGAGACCATGGCCGTGCTTCGCCAGCAATTCGCCGAAGCTGCGCAGGCCTTCCACGCGCACGATGTGATACAGCTCCTGGCGCGAATACGGGAAGTGCTCGCACAGATGGTTGTTGACCGCGAGGCCCTGCTTCTTCATCTCGGCTTTCATCACCTGCGTGACGAGCGGCACGCAGCCGCCGCACGAAGTGCCTGCCTGGGTCGCGCACTTCAACGCGCCGATATCGGTCGCGCCTGCGCAGACGGCCGCACACAGGTCGCCCTTCGAGACGTTGTTGCACGAGCAGATCTGCGCGCTGGCGGGCAAGGCCTCGACCCCGAGCGCCGGTTTCGCCTGACCGTCTGACGACGGCAGGATCAGGAATTCGGGCGACGCCGGCAACTCGATGTGGTTCAGCATCATCTGCAGAAGCGTGCCGTATTCGCTCGCCTCGCCCACCATCACGCCGCCGAGCAGGTACTTGCCGCATTCGGACACCACCAGCTTCTTGTAGATCTGCTTGCGTTCGTCGCTGAACTGATAGGCGCGGCTGCCGGGCGTTTTGCCGTGTGCGTCGCCGATGCTGGCCACGTCCACCCCCATCAGCTTCAGTTTGGTGCTCATGTCGGCGCCGGCGAATTCCGCCGGGTCGCCGAGCAGTTGCTTCGCCACCGTGCGCGCCATGTCATAACCCGGCGCTACGAGGCCGAACAGTTGGCCGTTCCACAGCGCACACTCGCCGATCGCGTAGATGTGCGGGTCGCTGGTGCGGCACGCGTTGTCGATCACAATGCCACCGCGCTCGCCGAGTGCGAGACCGCTCGCGCGGGCGAGATCGTCACGCGGACGAATGCCCGCGGAGAACACGATCATGTCGGTGTCGAGGAAGCTGCCGTCGGCGAACTGCATCCGATGCGTACCGTTCTCGCCGTCGACAATCGCGGTGGTGTTCTTCTGCGTGTGCACCGTCACGCCGAGTTCTTCGATCTTGCTGCGCAGCACGCGACCGCCGCCATCGTCCACTTGCACCGCCATCAGGCGCGGCGCGAATTCGACCACGTGCGTTTGCAGGCCCATGTCGCGCAATGCTTTCGCGCATTCGAGACCGAGCAGGCCACCGCCGACCACCGTGCCGGTCTTCGAGCGCGCACCGCATTCCTGCATGGCTTCGAGATCGTCGATGGTGCGGTAGACGAAACAGTCGGCCCGCTCGCGGCCTTGCACGGGCGGCACGAACGGATAGGAGCCGGTGGCGAACACCAGCTTGTCATACGCCAGGGTTTCGCCGGTCGATACCGTCACGATGCGCGCATCCCGATCGATCGCCACGGCTTTCGCATTCAGCTTCAGCAAGACGTTCTGACGTTCGAAGAAACCCGGTTCGACGAGCGACAGATCGTCCGCCGTCTTGCCCGCGAAGAATTCGGACAGATGCACGCGGTCGTATGCGGGGCGGGATTCTTCGCACAGCACCGTGATGTCGAGGCCATGCGCCGCGTCTTGTGCGAGGCATTCGACCAGTTTGTGGCCGACCATCCCGTGACCGATAACGATGATTTTCATGACCGCGGTTCCTTGGTGTGCTGAGCTTGCTGTGCTTCGATCGCTGACGCGTAGCCTCTGGCGAAAGCGACTCCGGAAATAAAAACGGCGTCCCGCGAACCCAGTCGATGACTGAATTCGGGGGACGCCGTTGTCCTGACCTGTGCTGCAGCGGGTGCTCTGTTGTTGCACTCGCGCCGGATCCACGTTGATCCGATGGCAACGTTTAATGCAAAGCCTATGCCAGGCGTGCGAAATATGGGCTGCAGCGCCGTGGCGCGGGCCTTGGCGGCAAATTAGAAAAGGCTGCGGTGAACCGCGTGTGCGTCACGCTTTGATGCAGGGAAGCACAGGGATGGTGCGACGCAGCACTGTGCTCGTGCGAACCGCGAGCATGCGGCCGTAGGTTGCGGCCGGGCCATCGCCCGGGCCGCGTGTCATCACGCCGCGATCGGCATCCTCGCCACAAAGACCGTGCCCTCCGCGGCGGACGATCTGACTTCGAGCTTGCCGCCATGGGCCAGCACGATCTGCTTGCAGATATACAGGCCGAGCCCCAGACCGCCGCCCGGCTTGCTGGTGGGCGGCCGCCAGTAAGGCTCGAAGACCTTGTGCAGGACATCCGGCGCGATTGCGTCGCCGCCGTTCAACACGCTCAGCACGAACTCGCCGTTCTCCACCCGGGCCGTCACCTCCACCGGAAACTCCGCGGCGCCGTGCGTCAGCGCGTTGCCGAGCAGATTCGAAAGCAGTTGCTGCACGCGCATGCGGTCACAACGAACCCGCGTGGCGATCGCGATATCGTCGGCCACCATCCGTTCCGGATTGGCCTCGCGCGCTTCGTCAACCACCGCGCGCAACGCGCCCGCCAGATCGTCGACGTCTCCGATCGACACGTCGACACCGGAACCCAGACGCCCGCGCGCGAAATCCATCACATCGTCGATCAGGCGCGCCATGCGCAAGGTTGTGGTCTTCAGGCGCTGGCCGATTTTCACGAGATCGGGTTCGTTCTTGCGCAGCGTCAGCAACTCGGCGGTGGCACTGACCGCCGAGAGCGGATTGCGCAAGTCGTGGCCAAGCACCGCGATAAACTGCTCGCGCAAGCTCGAATTCTCCCGTTCGTGGAATAACGCCGCCTCCGTCTCCTGCTGGCGCCCTTGCGTGACGAGCTGGGCCGCGATCAGATCGGCGAATACCTCGAACATGCCTAGCGTGCGCGCATTCGAAAGATCGTGCGGATTCGGATCGATCGCGCAGAGATTACCGAAGTAGCTGCCATCAGGCAAAACGATCGGTACGGAGATATAACTTCCCAACTTGTAGATCTGCGCTGTGTGATGCTCCCTGTAGACCGGGTCTTCAGTGAAATTATCGATCACGATCGACGCAAGTGCGGCGCGCGACTCGAAACACAGCGTGGTGTGCAGATCGAGCTGGCCGCCGGCGACCAGGCCGAAGCTCACTTCGTCCTGCACCGCACAGGCGGTCCAGCTGTGTTCCGTGACCCGGGCGACCGCTGCAAAGCCCATTCCGGTGTTTTTGCAGATCATGCGCAGGATCGACGGCACCGCATCGATGCGGCTGACCGCCTCGATGTCCCGCGCGATTCGCGCTTCCTTTTCATCCCCAAACGGCAATTTATTCATAAGAAGCGGTGGCGGATAGCGTGCTGAACTGACCGGAATCAACAGATTCTTCAAGCCCCGATTCTAGCGGGACTTCAAATTGCTCAATACCAGGTACGCAACCTGGAGAAACCGGATGTCTACTGACGATGCCGCACGCCTGCTGATCGCCGACGACGATCCGAACCTGCTGGCCGCCTACGTACTCTTTTTCAGCGCGCATGGATTCGACATTCGAACCGCGCGCAACGGCCTCGACGCGCTCGCGCACTATTGTGAGTGGCACCCCGGGGCCGCATTGCTCGACGTCGAAATGCCGCGTCTCGACGGACGTGCGGTCGCGCGGCGCATCCGGCGCGTGGCCGACACGCCGCCGCCCATGCTGGTCGCCGTAACGGGGCTCGCGCGCGCCGAGGACCGGACCGAGTCGTTGCGTTCCGGCTTCAACCATCATTTCGTCAAGCCGGTGCCAATGCCGGTAATCCTCGCGGCGCTGACCGGGCGTGGCCGTCATTAGAGGCTTGAGCGGCATGAGTGGGAATTGCGGGCAAGCGCAGAAATTGCGTGCCCCGGTTGGACTCCGTTTAATCGCCAAAGGCCAATTCAGCGTCCACTTCCTGGCCGACCCGCAGCCACGCCCCGGCTCCCCGCGCGACGACGGCATTGTTGCCGAACGTCAGTGCACCGTTTCGCTGCGGATTCGCCCGATAGGTGCTCAGCGTGTCGGTGGGTTCGTTCGGCCAGTCGGGGTCGGGCGCGCCCTTGGCTTGATCGACAGTCGGCATCGGACAGCGTGAGCACAGCTTGACCAGTTGCAACTGCACGTCCTGCCCCTGCGTGCCGTCGACATTCAGACTCTCGATATAGTCTTCCTCGTACGCCTCGAGCCCCGTCAGGACGACGTTGGGGCGAAACCGGTCAATCGGAATCGACGGAGCGCCCTTGCTGTTCAGGCGCACATTCAGATCGTCGAGCGAGGCCTGACCGATGACCAGCAGCGGAAAGCCGTCGGCAAAATACGTGGTGGCGCCGCCAACGCTGCTCGTGTACTCCGGATCGACAATCCGTTCGCGCTCGGGATTGAAGCGCAGAAGCCGCGCCGGCACGCCGAGGAACGCTGAAAACCATGCAGCGCTTGCTTCGCCGGTGTCGAGTCCGTAGACCGCGTCGCGCCAGACCACGGTTTGCACTTTTGGCGCGGCGCCGAGCGCGGCGGCGTCGAGCGGCGTGCGCAACACGCTCATGCCCGGCGCGCGGATCAGGAGTTCGTGCTGGCCGATCTCGACCGTGATCAGCGCGAGGCGCGGATACGCGCGCTGCGTGAGCATCGTGCCGTCAGGGTCGGTGACCATCCAGTACCGATCGTATTCGAGGCCCGTGGCGAGCAGACGCGCTTCATTGAGCGCAATGCCGGCGCAGGATTTGATTGGGTAGACGAAAAGCTCGCTGATAGTAGGCATGCTGTTCAGGCGTGGGGCGACACGCGTTTTTTTGTGTTGATGCGCGATTGTAGAGCTTGTAAAGCGTCGACACACGCCACAGCGCGGATCACTCCCAGCCCTCCAGCCGCAATGTTGCGCGCACGAGCCGCTGCTCTTCCTGTTCGATTTCCCGTAGGTTCGCGCAGACGCTGGCGATATGATCGGCCGCCGCCTTGCGCGCCTGTTCGGGCAACTTGCCGGTCACGGCGTTGTAGAGCCGCGCATGCTGACGATCGATCACGCGCTTTTGCGGCTCGCGGTGATAGAGATTGTTCACCGACGCAAACACCGAACTCAATAACAGGTCGGTCAGCGAACTCAAGGTATGCACCAGCACCGGGTTGTGCGAGGCCTCGCAAATCGCGAGGTGAAACGCATGATCGAGCCGCGCGTGGGTGGACGCGCTGGTCTCCTTGCCATGCGCCGCGAGCATCTCCTCATAGCGGCGCGTGATCAGCACGAAGTCCGCGGGCGTGCCGCGCAATGCCGCGAGGCGCGCGGATTCCGCCTCAAGCAACGCACGTACCTCGAACAGATCGTACAAGGTGCGCGGCTGCGAACCGAGCAGATGCATCAGCGGCGTGAGCGCGGGTTGCGCGGTGAGGCTGGCGACGAATGAACCTTTGCCGTGCGAAGTCTCGATGATGCCGCGTGCCCGCAAAAGCTTCAGCCCTTCGCGCAACGCGGTGCGCGACACGCCGAGCTTGTCCGTCAGACGCCGCTCGGAGGGTAGCGCCTGCCCTGTTTTCAGCACGCCGTCGACGATCAATCGTTCGATCCTCTCGGCCACCACGTCCGCGACCTGCCGCGAGCTGTCCTGATCCGCTGTCTGCATTTCAATTCCAACTGGTATGACCACCTTGAAATGCTAACACGCGGAAATGCTGCTTGTTCGCTATGTCAGCCACTCATAAACGGATTTGCCACGCCTGCCATGAAACTATCCATTCAAAAACTGGTACGACCACCTATTCAGACCGTCGACAGGCAGTCCCGCAGCCGCAACAATTCCGCCTGAACACGTTCGCGCACCCGTGTCCACGGGCATGACCGCCAGGTTGGCGCGGCACTAGGAGCCCCCTACATGAGCTACCACTACGACGAGTGCATCGACGGCGCGCTCGCGACGCACGACAAATCCGCGGTTGTCGCGCAGTTGCAGGCGCGGATCCCCGACTTGCAGATTCTCTACGAGCAGGAAGATTTGCGTCCGTTCGAATGCGACGGCCTCGCCGCCTATCGCGCGACGCCCATGCTGGTCGCGCTGCCCGACAAGGTCGAACAGGTCGCGGCGCTGCTGAAATTCGCCAGCGCGCAGAAGATTCCCGTGGTCGCGCGCGGCGCCGGGACCGGTTTGTCGGGCGGCGCGTTGCCGTTGGACAAAGGCATTTTGCTGGTGATGGCGCGCTTTAACCGGATTCTCGAAGTCGACCCCGAGGCCGGCATCGCCCGTGTGCAACCCGGCGTGCGCAACCTCGCGATCTCGCAAGCGGCCGAGCCCTATGGCCTGTATTACGCACCGGACCCGTCGTCGCAGATCGCCTGCTCGATCGGCGGCAACGTCGCGGAAAACGCCGGCGGCGTGCATTGCCTGAAGTACGGGTTGACCGTCAATAACATCCTGAAGCTCGAGATTCTCACGATCGACGGCGAACGCATCACACTCGGCTCGGAGGCGCTGGACGCACCCGGTTTCGATTTCCTCGCGCTTTTCACGGGTTCGGAGGGCATGCTCGGCATCGTCACCGAAGTCACCGTGAAGCTGCTCACCAAACCGCAAAGCGCGAAGGTGCTGCTCGCCAGTTTCGACGACGTCGAGAAAGCGGGCGCCGCGGTCGCACAGATCATCGGCGCGGGCGTGATCCCCGGCGGCCTCGAAATGATGGACAACCTCGCGATCCGGGCCGCGGAAGACTTCATCCACGCCGGCTACCCGGTCGATGCCGAAGCGATCCTGCTGTGTGAAGTCGACGGCGTGGAAAGCGACGTGCAGGAAGACGTGGAACGGGTCGAAGCGCTGCTGCGCGCGGCGGGCGCCACCGATATCCGGCTTGCCAGAGACGAAGCCGAACGCCAGCGTTTCTGGGCCGGCCGCAAGAATGCGTTCCCGGCCGTGGGCCGCATCTCGCCGGACTACTACTGCATGGACGGCACGATTCCGCGCCGCGAATTGCCGCGCGTGCTCAAAAGCATCGAGGAGCTGTCGAACGAATATGGCTTGCGCGTGGCCAACGTCTTCCATGCCGGCGACGGCAACATGCACCCGCTGATCCTGTTCGACGCGAACGCGCCCGGCGAGACCGAACGCGCCGAAGCACTCGGCGCGAAGATCCTCGAACTATGCGTGGCGGTGGGCGGCAGCATCACCGGCGAACACGGCGTGGGCCGCGAAAAGATCAATCAGATGTGCGCGCAGTTCAATAGTGACGAACTGAGTTTTTTCCATGCGCTGAAAGCCGCTTTCGATCCGGACGGCCTCCTGAACCCCGGCAAGAACGTGCCGACCTTGCACCGCTGCGCCGAGTTCGGCTCGATGCATGTCCACCACGGCGCACTGCCCTTTCCTGAACTGGAGCGTTTCTGATGCTGATCGAACCGGTATCGATGGACGATAGCGAACGGCTCGTCGCCGAAATCTCGCAAGCACGAGCAGACGGCACACCGCTGAAGATTCGCGGCGGCAACAGCAAGGCTTTTCTCGGCCGCCCGGTGCAAGGCAAGCCGATCGACACGCGCTCGCATCGCGGCGTGCTCAGCTACGACCCGACTGAGCTCGTCATCACCGCGCGCGCGGGCACGCCGGTCGCCGAACTGAACGCGGTGCTCGACGCGGCCGGTCAGATGCTGCCCTGCGAGCCACCGGCTTTCGACGGCACGGCTACGGTCGGCGGGATGGTTGCCGCCGGCCTCGCCGGTCCACGCCGCCCGTGGTCCGGTTCGGTGCGCGACTTCGTGCTGGGTTGCCGGGTCATCACCGGCGAGGCAAAGCATCTGCGCTTCGGCGGCGAGGTGATGAAAAACGTCGCGGGTTACGATGTTTCACGTCTGCTGGCCGGCAGTTTCGGATGCCTCGGTCTGATCACCGAGGTGTCGCTCAAGGTACTGCCCAAACCACGCGCGCTCGGCAGTCTCGCGCTCGATCTCTCCGCGGACGAAGCGCTGCGTGAGTTGTCGGCGTGGCGCCGCGCCGCGTTGCCGATCAGCGGGGCCGCTCACGTCGACGGACGCCTGCATGTGCGGCTCGAAGGCGGCACGGGATCGGTGGCCTCGGCGCTGGACCGCATTGGCGGCAGCGAACTCGATTCACGCTTCTGGGACGACTTGCGCGAGCATCGTCTGGCGTTTTTCGACGACCCGCGCCCGTTGTGGCGCCTCTCACTGCCGAATGCGGCGCCCCTCGTCCGCTTGCCCGGCGACACGCTGCTCGACTGGGCCGGCGCGCAACGCTGGCTCAAAAGCGATGCGCCGGCCGTCACGATCCGCCAGATCGCGCATGCCGCAGGCGGTCACGCGACCTGCTTCACGCCGCGCGTGGACGCGGAGCCGTTCACGCCGCTGCCGCAAGCGCTGCTGCGCTTTCATCAGCAGTTGAAGCAGCAGCTCGACCCGCGCGGCCTCTTCAACCCCGGCCGTCTATATGCCGGGCTGTGAGGCCCGGCCCATGAGCCTCGGCTCGTGAGCCTCGACCAGTGAAGCCCTGAAGGCGAACGACACCATGCAAACCAATTTCAGCGAAGCCGCCAAAACCCTGTCTCGCGCCGACGAAGCCGAACAGATCCTGCGCTCGTGCGTGCATTGCGGCTTCTGCAACGCGACCTGCCCCACCTATCAGTTGCTCGGCAATGAGCTCGATGGCCCGCGCGGCCGCATCTATCTGATCAAACAGATGCTGGAAGGCGAGCCGGTCACGCAGAAAACCCAGTTGCACCTCGACCGCTGCCTGACTTGCCGCAACTGCGAAACCACCTGCCCATCGGGTGTTACCTACCATGCGCTACTGGACATCGGCCGCGCCGAACTGGAGCGGCGAATTGTTCGGCCCGCCTCGGAACGCCTGCTGCGCGAGGGTTTGCGCCGGATAATCCCGCATCCGGCGGTGTTCGGCGCGCTGCTTAAGACCGGCCAGGCCATGCGGCCGTTTCTTCCGGCCGCGCTTGGACGTAAAATCCCCAAGCGAGGCGCTCGGCCAGATGCTGGGACGGAACCGAGGCCGGCGTCGCGGCATCCGCGCAAAATGCTGATGCTGGAAGGCTGCGTGCAACCCGCGCTGTCACCGAACACCAACGCGGCCGCCGCGCGCGTGCTGGACCGGCTGGGCATCAGTATCGTGAATGCCCGCCGGGCCGGCTGTTGCGGGGCGACCGATTATCATCTGAACGCGCAGGAAGCCGGCCTTGCGCGGGCACGGCGCAATATCGACGCGTGGTGGCCCGCTATCGAGGCCGGCGCCGAAGCGATCGTGCAAACCGCGAGCGGCTGCGGCGCGTTCGTCAAGGAGTATGGGCATCTGCTACGCCACGACCCTCGCTATGCGTCAAAAGCGCAGCGGGTCAGCGAGCTGACGCGAGACCTCGTGGAGGTATTGGCTAACGAGCCGCTCGATCAGCTACAGGCGAATCAATTGCCGGCCGGGTCGGCAACCGGGTTGTCAGATCAGGCGCGGCAGAAAATCGCGTTTCACTGCCCCTGCACGCTGCAGCATGCGCAGAAGCTGGGCGGCGCGGTCGAGTCGGTCCTGCAACGGCTCGGTTTCGATCTCGCCGCCGTGCCCGATGCCCATCTGTGCTGCGGATCGGCGGGCACGTATTCCATCACCCAGCCAGAGCTTGCAGAACGGTTACGCAACAACAAGCTCGATGCACTGGAAAGCGGCAAACCGGAGATGATCGTCACGGCCAACATCGGTTGCCAGACCCATCTGAACGGCGCCGGGCGCACTCCGGTGCGCCACTGGATAGAACTTGTAGAAGCATCCCTACCATAAACGAAACAGGAAATTCATTATGCTGAGCAAACCCGTGTTGACTGTTGCCGAAACGACCCGAATCCTCGAAGCCGCCCGCGCGGAGGCCGAGAAGAACCAGTGGGCCGTCGCTATCGTGGTGGTGGACGATGGCGGCCATCAACTCGGCATGCTGCGTCTGGACGGCAGCGCGCCGGCCAGCTCGTACATCGCGACCGAAAAGGCTCGCACGTCGGCGATCGGCCGCCGTGAAACCAAGGTGTATGAAGACATGATCAACAATGGCCGCACGGCATTCCTGAGTGCGCCGTTGCAAGGTACGCTGGAAGGCGGCGTGCCGGTGATCGTCGACGGCCAGGTGGTCGGCGCGGTCGGCGTATCGGGCGTCAAGTCGGATCAGGACGCGCAAATCGCCAAGGCGGGTATTCAAGCGATTGCCGCTTAAGTTCGAGATCCGTTCGGATTCGTTCAAAGCGGCATCAATAAAAGCAGGAAGCACAACACGGACCGGTGCCCCCACACCGGTCCCATTCAAGGATGGAGCAGTCGATGACTCAGATGAACCCGCGCGGTGGACTGCAAGTCGCCGCCAACCTCGACCAGTTCGTCGAAACCGAAGCCCTGCCCGGCACCGGACTCGACAGCGCCGCATTCTGGTCAGGTTTCGACGCCCTCGTGCACGAGCTGGCGCCCAGGAACCGTGCGCTGCTCGCCGAGCGCGACCGCCTGCAAACCGAACTCGACACCTGGCACCGTGCCAATCCGGGTCCGGTACGCGATCTGCGCGCGTACCGCGCCTTCCTCGAAGGCATTGGCTACATCGTGCCGTCGCCGGCGAGCGTCAAAGCCACGACCGACCACGTGGACACCGAAATCGCCGAACAGGCCGGCCCGCAACTCGTGGTGCCGCTGTCGAACCAGCGCTATGCGCTCAACGCCGCCAACGCACGCTGGGGCAGCCTGTACGACGCGCTGTACGGCACCGATGCGATCCCCGAGAGCAATGGCGCGGAAAAGCAGAAGGCTTTCAATCCGGTGCGCGGCGCCGCGGTGATCGCTTATGCGCGCAAGTTTCTCGATCAGGCCGCCCCGCTCGCGAATGGCTCGCACGCCGACGCCACGTCGTATAGCGTCGAAGACGGCAAGCTGGTCGTCACGCTGAAGAGCGGCAAGACCGAATTGAAGACGCCCGCGCAATTCATCGGCTATCAAGGCGATGCAAGCGCGCCGTCCGCCGTGTTGCTGAAGCATAACGGCCTGCACTTCGAAATCCAGATCGACGCGAACGATTCGATCGGCAAGACCGATTCGGCGCACGTGAAAGACGTGCTGCTCGAAGCCGCGGTGAGCACCATCATCGACTGCGAAGACTCGGTTGCAGCCGTGGATGCGGACGACAAGGTCCAGCTCTATCGCAACTGGCTCGGCCTGATGACCGGCGATCTGACGGAAGAAGTCACGAAGGGCGGCAAGACCTTCACGCGCCGTCTGAATGCCGATCGCGTGTACACCGCCGCGAACGGCACCGCGCCGGTCGTGCTGCATGGCCGCTCGCTGCTGTTTATCCGCAACGTCGGTCATTTGATGACGAATCCGGCCGTGCTGACCAAAGACGGCCAGGAGATTCCGGAAGGCATTCTCGACGCCGTCATCACCACGCTGTGCGCGTTGCACGACCGCAAGCACCAGTTGAATTCGCGCACCGGCTCGATCTATATCGTGAAGCCGAAAATGCACGGCCCGGCCGAAGTCGCCTTCGCGAGCGAACTGTTCGCGCGCGTCGAAGACCTGCTGAAGCTGCCGCGCAACACGATCAAGATGGGCATCATGGACGAGGAGCGCCGCACCAGCGTCAACCTGCTCGCCTGTATCGGCGAAGCGTCCGAGCGTGTCGCGTTCATCAATACGGGTTTCCTCGACCGCACCGGCGATGAAATGCACACGGCGATGGAAGCCGGCCCGATGATGCGCAAGGGCGACATGAAATCGAGCGCATGGATTGCCGCGTACGAGCGCAGCAACGTGCTGGTCGGTTTGAGCGCGGGCCTGCGCGGCCGCTCGCAGATCGGCAAGGGCATGTGGGCAATGCCCGATCTGATGCACGCGATGCTCGAACAGAAGATCGCGCATCCGAAGGCCGGCGCGAACACCGCATGGGTGCCCTCGCCGACCGCCGCGACGCTGCACGCGCTGCATTATCATCAAGTCGACGTGCAAGCGGTTCAGCAGGAACTCGAACGCACGGACTACGCGAGCGTGCGCGACGAACTGCTCGACGGCCTGCTGACGATTCCGGTCGTCGCCGAGGCAAAGTGGAACGCCGACGAGATCCGCAGCGAACTCGATAACAACGTGCAGGGCATTCTCGGCTACGTGGTGCGCTGGATCGACCAGGGCGTGGGCTGTTCGAAGGTGCCGGATATTCACAACGTCGGTTTGATGGAAGATCGTGCCACGCTGCGCATCTCCAGCCAGCACATCGCAAACTGGCTGTATCACGGCGTGGTGACCCGCGAACTGGTCGAAGAAACTTTCAGACGCATGGCGAAGGTGGTCGACGAGCAGAACGCGGGCGATCCTCACTACAAACCGATGGCGCCTGGCTTCGACACGCTGGCGTTCAAGGCCGCGCAGGCGCTGGTGTTCGAAGGACGTCAACAGCCGAGCGGCTATACGGAACCGTTGCTGCATAAGTTCCGCCTGGAAGTGAAGAAGGCGCAGTAAAGCGTTTTTGGGCGTGGTCTGGATCCGCAGTTCGATTTTTGCACCTGACGGATCCCGGGCGCGAAACAAGCCGGAAAGAAAGACGGGCGCCGCGTGATGCGGCGCCCGTTTTAATTTGCGCGATCATGCTGCGCGGTGCTGCTGCGTGAAACAGTTGCGGCGCTTGAGCCAGGCCTCTTACACCTTAGGCCTTTTGCATCTTAAGCCGCTTCAGCCGTGTACTGTGCAGGCACGCTGGTCTGCATATTCGCCTGCATGTAAGTTTGCAGATACGCTTCGAAATCCGCCTTCACTTCCGGATGACGCAGCGCGAATTCCACGGTCGCCTTCAGATAGCCGAGCTTGCTGCCGCAATCGAAGCGCGTGCCGAAGTAGCGATAGGCGAGCACCTGTTCTTCGGTCAGCAACGATTGCACCGCGTCGGTCAATTGCAGCTCGCCGCCGGCACCCGGCTTGAGCGCACGGATATGCTTGAAGATGGTCGGCATCAGCACGTAGCGGCCCACCACGCCGAGATTCGACGGCGCCTTGTCCGGCGCCGGTTTTTCGACGATGCCCGACAGCTTGATCACGTTGTCTTCCCATTCCTTGCCATCCACGACACCGTACGAGCGGCTGTCTTCGCGCGCGATGGTTTCGACACCGATAACCGAGCTGTGGTAATGATTGAACGTGTCGACAAGTTGGCTCATGACCGGCTTCGTGCTGTGCAGCAGGTCATCCGCCAGAATCACGGCGAACGGGCTCTCGCCCACCAGTTTTTCGGCGCACAGCACCGCGTGCCCCAAACCGAGTGCCTCGGCCTGACGCACATAAAAGCAGTCCACATTAGCCGGCTTGATGCTGCGCACGAGGTCGAGCAGCTTCTGTTTGTTGCGCGCTTCAAGTTCCGCTTCGATCTCGTAGGATTTATCGAAGTGGTCTTCGATGGCGCGTTTGCTGCGGCCCGTCACGAAGATCATTTCGGTGATGCCGGCGGCAATCGCCTCTTCAACCGCGTACTGGATCAGCGGCTTGTCGACGATCGGCAGCATTTCCTTCGGGCTTGCTTTGGTTGCCGGCAGGAATCGTGTCCCGAGGCCCGCTACGGGAAACACGGCTTTGGTGACTTTCAGCATGGTAGGTATTCCCACATCGGTTAGAAATTAGTGTGCTCGCGGGCCTGGCGGCCACTCGATGTCGCTGAAATGGCTAACAAAAAAATCAATCCATTTCATTTGCTATTTTTTCCGCTTCGCCTAAATAAATCGATTTATTTTTCGAGATTGCGGATCGCCGGGCGATTCAGGAAAATTTACGTATTCAAAACGGATTATTTTTCGAAAACTCCGAAAAATTTACTTTTCCGCGCTCCGGCGTGCCGGGCGATCCGGCCCCGGAACGGCGCCGGGCGCGGTGAACGGCGTTGACCGTTCAGGTTCTACTCACTCATTCTCGTCGAGTTGCGGCAGCTTGCCCGGATTGATGCGAAAGCGGCGAATCGGTTCGTTGCGCAGCGCCTCCCGGTACGCGGAGGCGGCGACGAGGATCAGCAGCACGGCAATGCCGGCGAGTAAATGCAGGTTCATGACTTCACCCCCAGGTCAGAGAATCCGTCATTTAAATTAGCACGAAAAAAATCGGCAAATAATTCGCCGTAGCAAATGCTTATGGGCAATTACAATTCGTCACAAAATCGCCATTTGATTTCCATCTGATGTCATTTGATACGCAATTTTTTATCGATTTTTTGCCTCCGCGGTGCACTAGCATGTGATGCATCGCGGGCGCGTACGGTGCGTCCGGGAATAAGCTTTTTCCTTCTTCAGAATAAGGACCGCGTATGAGCGACCCTGCACTGGATGCCGCCGGCTCATCCCTGCCCCTCTCCCCATCACAGCCGGCCGCCACGCTGCGCGCCCGCAGCGACGCGCGCGCCGACAGCGCCGGCAAGGAACATGTGATCGACGCAATGCGGGGCTTTGCCGCGCTTCTGGTCGCGTATTTCCATTGCCGCCAGGTCGAATGGGTCGGTATGCAGGCGTTTCACCAGAGCGTCGGCCATTCATTCAATCTGAGTACGATTGCAGCTTATCTGACGTTTCCGATTGCGTGGGGCTCGGCCGGTGTGCCGATTTTCTTCGTGATCAGCGGTTACTGCATTCATCGCGGCGGCGCATTGCGCCTCGCAAAAAATCCCGACTACCGGCTCGACGCGGCCAATTTCTGGGTGCGCCGTTTCGCGCGGATTTATCCGGTGCTGCTTGCTGCCTTGGTACTGACGCTCGCACTCGACTGGGTCAGCTTGCAGTTGCCGCCGGTCAGTCACAAGATTCGCGAGATCGGTCTGCAGGCGTTTCTGGTCAACCTGTTTTCATTGCAAGGCGTGGCCGGCAAGACCTATGGATCGAACGGCGCGCTCTGGACACTGTCGCTCGAAGTACAGTTCTATGCGATCTACCCGTTGCTATTCGCGCTGCGCCGGCGTTTGGGCATGACCTCGGTGCTGGCGATTGTCGCGGTGATTAACGGGGTGTCCGCTTATGTGCTCGAGCGTCACGATATCCAGTTCTTCACGTCGTACTGGTTCTCCTGGATGCTTGGCGCGTGGATTGCCGATGCGAAAGCCCGCACGGCGCCCGATGTACGTTCGTCCGGCTGGCTTTATGTGCTGGCTGTTGCGTTCATTGCGCTTGGCTGTGTGGCGTTTCACTTCGGCCAATACGGCGCGTTCCAGTTCTGGGCGCTCGGTTTCGCGTTCTACCTGTATAAGGCGCTGGAACGTTCACAGAGCGCCAGCGCCGATTCGGCCGGCATGCGTCTGCTGTCGCGCTTTGGCGATTTCAGCTTCTCGCTGTATCTGATCCATCTGCCGATCTTCGTGCTGCTGTCGTCGATCCTGTTCCGCTCGTCGCTGCAAATGTCGATCTGGCCGTCGTTCGGATACATGCTGGTCGCCGTGCCGGTGGCTTACCTGTTCTACCGGCTGGTTGAATTGCCGGCGATGAAGTGGTCGGCAAGCTTCAAGCCGCGATGAAAACGATGTGTTGCAGGCTTTTTTACTTGGGGGTGGTCATCAATGTTTAGCGGGGAGATCAGCGGCTTGCAAGATGCACTGTCATCGATAAGCCCTCCCGGCGTCACTTTTGCGAGGCCGAACGGATCTCTGGACTGAACCGGATTCCCGCCCGTCATCGAACGGTCTATCACCATCCAGGAATCCTGGCGCTAACAGAAACCGGCACGCCTGCCCTTCCATATGCGCAAGGAGCCGGCCACCTTTTCCGTGGATGAAGCTCTCCGGACGGTGGATCGAAACGGCCGGCTTTGAGCCTGAACAGCACGTGCGTATCACCGTCGAACACCAGAAACTCATCACTACACCGCTTTAAATGCAGAAGGGCCGCTCGCGCGGCCCTTCTGCCACGTCACGGATGCTTGGCAATGGCCAGAACCCTAGCCGCTCGACGCATCGTTGACGATCCGGAATATCTCATCCCTGTCGTCTATGACGCTTTCATCGCCCGAGAACTGAGACATCTCCAGTCTTCCGTCGTTAAATACATCAATCTCTATCCGCTTGCCGGGCAACGTCAAAGAAACCAACACCGAGTCTATGCGGTGCCTACTTAAGCTGTAGTACAGCCGCCGACTATCGAGCTCTTCCAATAAGTCGTACAGCGCGTGGGTCATAGCGCCTCCATCAAGTTCACTTTCTGAACCGGCTATCGTTCAAGAGCTTCCAAGCTGTCTTGGCATCACGATCTCCGTTGCGCGACAACGCTTTTATCTCGTCCAAGGTCATGCCCAGATACTGCCCTGGGAAAACGCGCCGCACACTCGCTTGGCACTGGCTAGAAATAATCTCATCAGCAGTCGGTGTCGTAGCCAGACCAAACGGATCGACGTTTTGAACCGGATTGCCGCCCACATAAGCATACGCGTTCGTCTGCCCACTCGCGTAGCCGATCGGGTCCTCACTGATGAACCTGCCCGTTGCGGGGTGGTAGTACCGGTTCCGATAGAAATACAACCCCGTCCCGTCATTCTCCCGCCCGGTGTACTGCTGCGGGTTCGCATCCGCTGCGCCACTCAGCGTCGTCTGTCCGTAAGGCTCGTAGCGGTACTGCGTGACAATGTTCTGCCCCGCATCGGTCAGCGCGATCACGTTGTTGTTCGCGTCGCGCAGCACGTAGCGGTCGGTTGCCGGATCATCACCATTGCGCCGCATCAGCAATTCGTCCGGCGCACCCCCGACGAACAGCGGGAACTGCTGCAGCCGGTGCGACCAGTCGTCGTCCGTGTTCGCAAGCGCCAGATCGTCGCCCACGTTCAGGTAGTCCGTCGTCCTGCTGCCGTTCGCGATCGTCCGCTTGCGGCGCCCCAGCACGTCGTACTGGTACTGGATGCTGCTGCCGTCCGCGCTGTCGATCTGACTGAACTCGCCAGTCACGCCCCAGCCGTAGCGATTCACACCGTCGCCGGTGAGGCTGCCGTTCGCGTCATAGGTGAACGTCTTTCCCGCCCAGCGCGTGAGCTGGTTCGCGCCGTTGTACTGCGCGTCAGCGACCGGTTGCGGCAGTGTTGTCTTCGCGAGCGAGCCGCCCATCCCGGTCCGGCGGCCGGCCGCATCATAGGTGTACGTCAGTGTGCCAATCGTTGTGCCGTCGCTCCTGCCGTATGTGATCCCGGTCAGCTGGCTGGCGGCGTCCCACGTGTAGGCAATCGCAATGCCGTTGCCCAGCGTCGCCTTCGACCGGCGGCCCAGGGCGTCGTAGGCAAAGGTAAAGGTCTTCGGCGCTTCATCGTTCAGGGTGTACTGTGCCTGCGTGATCCGGTGTTCCGCGTCGCGCATGTAGTCCACTGTCGCGCTCACCAGCACCACACGTGTCAGGTCGCGGCTGTCCGGGGCATATCCAAACTGCTGTGTCTGGTGCCCCGGCAGATTGGGGAACACGGACACGCCCGCCACCTTGCCACTGACCGGATCGCGTTTAACCATCAGCACCGCAGCGTTGTCCGTGAAGTACGGATCTTTCCAGGCACTCTGCGACGTGATCTGGAATTTCCCGGTCACCGTGTCCCAGCCGTAGCTCTGGGTGCGCATCGGCCGGTCCCCGCCGAGCGGCGTCAACGCCCTGCGCACGAGGCGGCCCGCCGCGTCATACGTGTATCTGCTGACCTGCCCCTTGCGGTCGGTCACGCTGGCCAGTTGCCCCGCACTGGTCCACGTGTACGTCTCACTGCGGCCCAGCGGGTCGGTTTTACTCACCGGACGGCCGATCGCGTTATAGGTGTAGCGCGTGGTCACGCCCTTCGGGTCGCTCTGGCTGAGCAGGTGCCCGTTGCGGTCCCAGGTGAAGCGGGTCACGCCGTTCGGTGCATCGGTGATATCGGTCGTGCGGTCCAGCGCGTCGAGGGTGCGCTTCGTTCTGTTGCCCAGTGGGTCCTGCACCGCCGTCACACGGCCTGCCGCATCCGTCGCGTACTGCGTGGTGCGGTTCAGCGGATCGGTGACAGCCGTCAGGTCGCCGCCGGTATAGGTGTAATGTGTGACGCCTTTCAAGGCATCGGTCACCGTCAGGACGCGACCCTGCGCGTCGACCGTGAAAGTCGTGCGGTTACCGAGCCGGTCAGTGACCGTCAGCAGGTTGCCCTTCGCGTCGTACGTGTAGACGGTGGCGACGCCGCGCTGCGGATCGCCCGCCTCCGCGTCCGTCAGGACCTGGCTGTAGCTGTCATGGGTGCGCGTGTGCAGCGTGCCGTACTGATCGGCCTCACTGATGCGATTGCCGTTCGTGTCGTAGCCATAGGTGTACTGGCGATCGCCTGCCGTCAGGTTCGTCACCCGGCCCGTCGCGTCGTACGTGAAGGTCTGCACCTGCTGCGTGGCGTCGCCCAGCGGATAGGTGTTGCGCACCACCCGTCCGTTCGCATCGAACTCCACGCGGCGGATGCTGCCGCGCCGGTCGGTCACGTCGGTCTGCGTCGCCTTGCCGCCGCCCAGCGTGTAGGCGAACGCAAAGGTACTGCCATCCGCGAGTTTCTGGGCAATGACCCGATCGTTGCCGTCGTAGGTGCTGGCGACCTGGAGGTTGCCCTCGGGGTCGGTGATGACTGCAAGGCGTGAGTTGCTGTCCCAGCCGTATTTCCAGATGCCGCCGGCTGCGTCGCTCACCTGAACCAGACGGTCCGCGCTGTCGTACGTGTAGCTCACCTGGCGGCCCAGCGGGTCGGTCACGCGCGAAATGAGCGGCGTGCCGCGCGCACCCACGATCGACGTGAACGTCAGCGTGCGGCCATTGGGGCCGCTCACGCCGGTGATCGCACCCGTACTGCTGTCACGGGCAATCACGACAGCATTCCCGTTGCGATCCTCGAGACGGCTCAGGCGGTACACGCCGCCCATCGACGTGAAGCGCTGGATGCGGCCATCGCGCAGCGTCAGCGTCAGGCCGGTCGTGCCGGCCGCGTCGATGCGGGCACGGTAGTACTCGCCGGGACTGGTCAGATCGTCCCAGCCCTTGCCGCTGCTGCCCGCGCGCGGCGTGAACGGCACGCGGATGCCGGTGGCCTGGCGAAGTTCGAGGCGCTGGCGGTCCGTGCTCATCGCGAGGATCGTGTCGAAGTTCAGGCCGCCGCCGACGCCGAACGCGCCCACCAGCGGCCGGCCGCTACTGTCGTAGGCGCCGCTGCGGTAGGTGCGGGCAAGATCCAGCGGCAGCGTGTCGGCCAGCGTCAGATCGTGGCGAAAGAAGTAGAACTGGCCGGTGTACAGGTTGACCGGCTCGCCGCCCGACGTGCTGCTGCCGCACCCGGCAGTGGCGTCGGCCGCGCAGTTGTCCGGGTCGTCCGGCATGCTGCCCTCGGGCGAAACCGGTTCGGTCGTGTCGGTGGCCGACGGACCGCTGCAGTAGCTCGCGATCACCGACGGATCGCCACAGACGTAGCCGCCCATGCCGCCGAAGTCAGCCGCCGCGGCCTTGAGCGGGCACATCGGATCGGCGGGGTACGCGCCGGAAGCGGCGTAGCGGCTGGGACACTCGACCGCATGCGCGTGCGGCGTGACAAACCACGACAGCAGCACGAAGAAGAACAGCATCAACGGGCGCAGGAGGACCCGACGCGCCGTGAGGGCCTCGATAGTGTGCATAAGGATCTGGGAGAGGCGGGGAAGGAACCCGAAGGAATCAGGCGCCGCGAACCTGGCGCGCGCTGAGCTGGGTCGGGATTGACGACAATGCCGGATTACCGGCCTCCGCAGTTGGCGGAGAACCCGCGCCGCTCACCGGCACTGCAGAAGCCACCCCGCCCTGCCACCGGATTGCCGTGATGTTGCCCGCAGCGTCGTAGTCATAGTACGCGGTGGCGCCAGACACGGTGACCGACGTCAACCGGCCCAAGGCGTCGTAGCCGTAGGTGATGTCGTCGGCATGACAGAGAAAAGGCAATAGCGCCGTGCCAGCAACCAGTGCCGTGGCAACCACGCCTCGGACGGTTGCCACGGACGTCTTGGGATGACACTCAATAGGAATACTCACCGCATCTCCTCGCGATCGTTACGTTCTGGAAACTGATCGCAAAACAGTACGGCACCGACCCCTATTAAAGAATCAGCCAGTTCAGTTTGATTTGTAGGAATACACCGCGCCTAATTCGGAGCGCCCACTCCTGCAATGAGCTAATAACGCAAAAGCCCTCAGCCCTTCACCACGCGCTTCAGAATCCGCGCGACACCGTCCACGTAGGTTGCCGTCCCAAACCGGCTCAGCGCTGCCTGATACCCATTCCTGACCAGTTTCTCGCGCAGTTCGTCGTTCGAGCGCAACTCAGCCAACGTATCGGCGAGACCATGTGCATCGCCGGGCGTGCAGAGCACACCGTTCTCATAGTCATCGATGATCTCCAGCACGCCGCCCGCGCGTGCCGCCGCCACCGGCCGCCGCGCCAGCATCCCCTCGACAATCACGCGGCCGAACGGCTCCGGCGTGATCGACGTGTGGACAACCGCATCGACCGCGCACATGCAAGCGGGGATATCGTGCTGGAAGCCGAGAAAATGCACCCGGTCAGCCAGATCATGCGCGGCGACAAACGCGTGCAGTTCGATCTCGTACGCGTCCTCGCCGAACAGCGGCGCCCCCACCAGCACCGCATGCATCTGCGGATTGAGGACCATTGCTTCGAGCAGCACATGCTGCCCTTTCCAGCGCGCGAGGCGGCTGAACGAGCCGACCAGAAACCCGTCCTGCGGCAAGCCCAGGCGTCTGCGCAGCGTCGCTTGAGGCACCGTGCTCAATGCGTCGAACGGCGCCGCGGAAATCCCGTTGAACACCACGTCGACCCGTTTTTTGTCGAAATGCGTGAGTTCCGTAAAGGCCCGAGCGGAGGCTGCCGAATTGGCGATCACGTGCGTGAGGCCAAGCCGCGCGCACCACTTGATGATCGCCAGTTGCTTGCGGCCGAAGTGTTCCGGGCTGACGATATCGCGCAGATGCCACACCACCGGCCGCCGTGCGAGCTTGCCGGCAAGCGCGCCGATCACCATCGCGCGCTGCGTGTTGGCGTAGATCACCTCGGCGTCGCGCGCACGTTTCGCCGTGGCGCGCACGAGCGATATCAACCCCTTGAGCGCCTGCCCCTTCGGCAGCGATCCACCCTGCTTGCGAACATGGCGCAGCGCGCCCGCGTCCAGCACGTTGACGCTCGCGCCGGCCTTCGCAAGAGCCGTATGGAACGGGCCGTCGTCGAACAGTACGACTTCCATACGGGTACGCAATGCCTTGACGATCTCCAGCAAGGACAACTCGGCACCCCCGAGGACGCCGCTCTGATCGACCGCCAGAATACGCGGCGCGCCGGCAGCGCCATCGGCCTTGTAGGGAACGTACGGCGGCAGCGTTGCCGAGCGCAGTGCGGGCACCGCATCCCGCACGTGGTTGAAGAAGCGTTCGCGGAAATGGGCGGCGGAGAACTGCTCGGCGTTCGCGCGGCAGTCCAGCGGCGAAAACCGCTTCACGTGGTCGTCAAAACGTGCGACCGCCGCGATGATCGAGTCGACGCTCTGTTCGTCGAAAAACATGCCGGTAGGCCGCGCCTCGGACAGATCGCGCACGGTTTCCAGCGCCCCGCCCTTACCGTATGCAATCACCGGCGTGCCGCAAGCCTGCGCCTCGACCACCGAGATGCCGAAGTCCTCTTCGGCTGCAAACACAAAGGCCTTGGCGCGGCTCATATGGTCCTTCAGCACCTTGAACGGCTGATAGCCCATGATCTCGACATTGGGACCCGCCTTCGCGCGGATCTTCTGCATGTCGGGGCCGTCGCCGATCACCACGAGCTTGCGTTCCGGCATCCGCGCGAATGCTTCGACAATCAGGTCGATCTTCTTGTACGGCACCATGCGCGAGGCCGTCAGATAGAAATCGTCCTTATCCGTGCACAGCGAAAAAGCCTCGACATCGACGGGCGGAAAGATCACCTTTGAATCGCGCTGATAGACCTTCCTGATACGACGCGCGATGAACTCCGAGTTCGCCACGAAGCCATCCACCGAATTCGACGTGCGGATATCCCAGTTACGAATGTAGTGCAGAATCAGGCGCGCGAGTGCCGACTTCGGTCCGCCGGTCAGCTTCGACTGCTGCAAATACTGGTGCTGCAAATCCCACGCATAGCGGATCGGCGAATGCACGTAGCTGATATGCACCTGGTCGGGACCGGTGAGTATGCCTTTCGCTACCGCGTGGCTGCTCGAGATCACCACGTCGTACGCCGATACGTCGAGTTGCTCGATCGCAAGCGGCATCAGCGGCAGATAGGCGCGGTACTTGGTCCGCGCGCGCGGCAGCTTCTGGATGAACGAGGTCGTTACCGATTTGCCGCGCAGGAAGCTGCGATCGTCGAGAAAATCGACGAGGCTGAACAGGTCCGCATCCGGAAAGCACGCGACGATCTGCTCGAGCACCTTCTCCGCGCCCGCATAGGTAACGAGCCAGTCGTGCACGATCGCGACACGCACCGTCTTGTCGCTGCGTAACGCCGTGTGGCGCGGCGGCGTCTGAACGCCGGGAACGGTGGTGAGTTCGGCCAGTGCGCTGCGCGTCGTGGGTCGCAGCACGGCTTCTTCAAGGACTTCGTGGTTCATGCGCTTTTCCTCGGATTCAGTCGCAACAGCAGTGAACGCGCAAGATCGCGCAAAGCGGGTGTCATCGTGATGGACCAGGCGACGTTCGCGCCGACCATCAATACGCCGGCGACGATCGCCAAAGCGAGACTTGGCAGGAAGCTGGCAAGCCACAGGCTGGCCAGCAGAAAAGCGAGGTGAGCGAGCATGTCGAGCGCGATCTGGCGCGCGCGAATCGCCGACAGGCGCAGCAGCACGACGTAGTCGAACAGAGCGCGGCCAGCCACGGCCATCGCCGCGCCGGTCAAACCGAAGTGGGTGATGCCGAGCCATAAGGCCCCTGCAAACAAGGGCAATTCGAACAGGCCGACCCGCGCAGCGGTGGCCGGATTGACCTGCGACTGGATCAGAATCCGCGTCACGTTCGCCTGCCCGACAAGCCACACGGCGACGATCATGATGCGGCCCACCGGTGCGGCCACGGTGGCGATCTCATTGCCGACCCACAGATGCAGGAACGGCTCGAGCACCAGCATCGCAACCAGCGCGACAGGCGTGAACACCCCATTGAGGAATTCGAGCGACTGCTGCGTGATGGTGTCGGCATCCGCGCGAGCCACGGCGGACAGGCGCGGAAACAAGGTGCGCACCAGCGCGGTCGGCACGATATTCAAACGCGTCACGAGGTTTTGCGGCACCGTGTAATACGTGACGAAGCGCGCGCCGAGACTCGTGCCGAGCATCACGCGATCGAGCGATTCCGCGATCATGTTGGTGACGCTCGCAATCAGCATCCAGCCGCCGAAGTTGAAGAGCCCCTTGGCCACGCCGAGTTGCGGCGCAAGAACGCTGCGAATCTCCAGCACCTTCAAGGCCGAACGGCCCAGCAGAATCGCCGCGAGAATGCGCGCGAATACGGCGGCGGCGAGCACGTTCTGCAGCGTCGCGCCCAGCCACAGCGCGGCGCCGAGCGGCAGCAACTGGAACAGGAAAGTGCCGATGGTCTGATTGGTGTTGTAGACACCGAAGCGTTCCGCGCCGTTGATCGCACCGGCGAACACCCACGACACATTGGCAATCGGAATCGCCACCGCGAGCCACGGCAGCGCCATATAAACCTCGTGCTGCAACTCCGGCGACACCTTGGTGAAGTACGCGGTGTACAGAAACGCGCCGAAATAGATGATCAGACCGCCGATCACGCCGGTCGCGAGATTGAGCCACGTCGCGCTCCAGAACACGCGCGCGCTCTCGCCCTTGTCCCCCGAGGCACGCGCCTTCGAGATGTGATTCTGCGCGGCCATGCTCATGCCGAGATCGAGAATCCCGAAGTAGCCGATCAAGGTCCACACGAGACTGATCACGCCGTAGCGCTCGACGCCGAGCAGCTTGATATACGACGGCACGGTCACGAGCGAGACGAAAGTCGGCAGTACCAGACCGAAAAAATTGATCGCTACGTTCTTGAGAATGCCTTTGTCCATCGGATGCCTTGGGTTAATTCAGTTGCCTGATGATTGATTCGGAAGCCTTCGCGCCGCGAGCGGCGCGTGACTCGCAGCAGGTCACCTCGCTTCAAGGCTTCCAGCGATACATCATCACTTTCCCGCGTGCGTCTTCCTCGACGAACACGAGGTACTCACCGTTGCTGCGTTTCGCGGCGCTGATGCCGTTGGGCACGTCGACCCAGCCCGACGCGCTGCCGACTTCCGGGCCCGGACGGATGACACCGATCTCCTTGCCGCTGTCCTTGTCCCACACGTGCACCGCGCCGACCGGTTCGACGCCGAAGATGTATTGCCCCTCGACCGTGAGGCCGATGATCGTGGCGATGGGTTTGCTCTGCGTGGTCCACGGCAGCGTGATCGAATAGCGCTGCACCGGATTGCCGCTCGACCATTTGTCGTAGCGCACCAGCACGCGCCCCACCTCCTTCCAGAAGCCGCGATCGAACGGCGTATCGGGCGTATAACCGCTCAGGTACATCGTGTCGGTGTCGGGGTCGTAAATCGCCCGATGCAGTTCGGTGAACGGCTGCGGCACCGGGTAATGCGTGAGATTCGAATACGAGTAAACAGGGTTGCCCTGCGCATCGAGGCCACCGAAACGGAAGCGGTAAATACCCCGGTTATCGCGAGCGCGCCAGATATCCCCCGCGCTATCGACCCACCAGCCCCAGCCGCCCGCGAGCTTCGTGCCGCTCGTGTTGAGAGTGAATTCGTCGGTGTTGAGCCTGCCGTCGCCGTTCACATCGCGCCAGATCCAGTCGCCGCCCGGCGGGGCATTCGGCACCTTGGCAACGGCTCGGTCACGCCCGGCAATGAAGCCCGAAGGAATCGCCACTTCGCCATCGCGCTGCGGATCGAAGCGATAGATTTTCAGGTGATCCGCGTACATGTCGGTCAGGTACAGAAACGTGTGACCCTTGAGCTTGCGGGCGATCGGCAGGCCGGGATACTGGTCGGTGTGAAAGACCGGGTCGTCGGGATACTTGAAGCGGTTCGACAGAAACCCCACGTATTTCCAGTCCTGACCGGCAGGCTTCGAGAGATCGAGTTCGAAGCGCTTGTTGCCGGTATAGACGCTATCCGGACGTGACGGATCGATCCATGCGCCGTCGACGAATAACAAGCCCTGCACCTGCCAGTTCTGCTTGCCGTCCGGCGCGTAGCTTTCGAGCGTGGCGCCGAGGCCCGCGCCGATCGGCGCGTAACGCGGACCGATGCCGTTGGTCGACACATAAACATTGCCGCGCGCATCCACGCCCACGCCCGTCAACCCGTTGAAGCGCTGCGGTCCTGGGCGGCCCGCTACACCGCTGAAAATGCCACCGCGCTCGCCCAGCGAACCCGACTCCGCGTAGCGGCCATTGCTCTTGCTGAAGAACAGCACCTGCTGACGCGGACCGTTGTCGGCAATGAGAATGCGGCCTTGCGCATCGACGGCGATATCGACCGCGACCGTATCGGTGGGCAACGTGAAGGTTTCGTCAAGGCGCTTGCCTGATGCCGTGTAATGCTCCACATGTGGCGCGCGGTCGTTGCGCGTGCCGCTCAACACCCACAGCGTGCCGTCGGGGGCAAGCGCCATGCGGCCCGGTTCGTGCACGCTCCAGTTTGCCTTCTGCTGCATTGATTCTGCGTCATACACCTCGATACGGTCGCGTGCGGTGTTCGCCGCGTACAGCGTGGTGTCGTTCGCTGCCAGACCGCCAATTTCCGCGCTCGTGCCCGTCGGCACTTCGTTCATCATCAAGAATCCGGCGGCCAGTTGCGCATGTGGGTCTGCGTTGTTCGCGGCCGGCTGGAACGGCGCGGCGCGCTTCGGATCGGCGATCTGCCGACGCGAAATGCCGAACCATTGCTTGCCCTTCTCCGGCCATACGCCTTGCTCGACCAGATGCCCCTTCTCATTGCCGACCGCGATGGCCACGAACGCGTACTTGCGATTCACCGCGATCGCGTTGCCGCCGCCATTGCCCCAACCGTGCGTGCCACCCGCAAAACCGAGCATCTTGCCGTTCTGATAGATGCTCGCTTCAGCGCCGCTTTCGTCCCATGGTGCGTTCGTATAGACCTTACCGTCGGGGGTGACCGCAATCGCGGTGATGTTGATCTGGGTCCACGTGCCGTCGCCAAAACCGAAGGTATTGCCGATCCAGGAATTTTTCGCGTTTAACACGGTTTCAGCGGATGCCGTGAAGCTGACCGACGCGGCCGTCATGCCGACCGCATAGGCCAATACAGCAATCCAGGTTTTGAACGTGAAACGGGCCAAAAGTAATTCCTCCAATCCGGGCCGTGCCGCGATCGGGCACCGAGCCCGCGCAGATGCGAAATGCCAAGAAGTGACAGCAGAGACCGCTAGAAGCGACGTACGAGCGACGTGAGAACGTGAGACGGATCACACGGCTCACATTACGCGGAAAAAACGCCGCAACGAAAATCGAAAATAATTCAAAAATATTCGCCGCTTTAAGCGTCGCGAAAGAAAATTATTTAAAAATCGATTAAACGAAAATACTCGCGGGCGCTTGCGCCCGGCTCTGCCTTCGCGACCATCCTTACCGATGCGGCGGGATTTCCCGTGCACTTCTTACGCTTTACGACAGCCATAAGACACAAGCACGGAAATCAATTTCAAATGGCTAACGAAACACCCTGTTTCAATCTGATTCATTTATCCATTTCATTCCCGTTTTTTCATCAATTTCTTTTGCCTAAAATCGATTGCACTACCGATGCGACGCGCAGCGAGCGCGATCCTTCATCCGGCTCATCCGCTTCACTCCATGGACGGTTCATGACTGCTAGCGCACTGCCCTTAGCGCCTTCTCACTCACGCCGCATCGTGCAACTCGACGGGTTGCGCGCGATCGCCGTACTGGCCGTGTTCGCCCAGCACGCGCTGAAAGCACCGCTGTGGATGGGCGTCGATCTGTTTTTCGTGTTGAGCGGCTTTCTGATTACCGGCATCCTGCTCGAACGCAAGGCGCGTCAACAGTCGTATTTCGGCTACTTCTATGCGCGCCGGGCGCGGCGCATCCTGCCGCCTTATCTGCTGCTGATGGTGGTGTCGTCGATTCTGTTTGGCTTCGGCTGGGCGCAGCACTGGCAGTGGTACGCATTCTTCGCGACCAATATCGGCGATGCGCTCAACCAGAGCGGCCACGACAGCCTGAATGTGCTGTGGTCGCTGGCCGTCGAAGAGCAGTTCTATATTTTCTGGCCGTTTGTGATTCTGCTGCTGCCCGAGCGTGTGCTCGGCTATGTGGCGGCCGCGTTGATAGTGCTGGTGCCGGTGCTGCGCGCGGTTGCCACGCCCTGGTTCGATTCGTTCTGGCCGATCTATTACCTGACGCCGTTCCGCATGGACCTGCTGGCGGCCGGCGCGCTGCTCGCGGTCGCCGTACGGCGCGATCGCGATGCCCTCGAACCGTTCAAGGGCCTGGCCGTGCTCGGCTTTTTCGCCGCGCTGGCTGTGCTCGCATGGCTGCATCTGCATTACCCGCGTTTTCGCGCGGCCAACACGCCGCTGTCGAATGCCGGGCTCTACAGCGTCTCGCTAGTGCTGTGCACTTCCGTCGTGGTCATCGCCCTGCAAAGCAAGGGCATCGTCAAGCGGCTGCTGTGCAACCCCGTGCTGGTCTATATCGGCACCATCAGCTACACGATCTATCTGATCCACCTGAGCGTCCTGTACACGCTGTGGCCGCTGCATCTGAACCGTTACGTGACCGCGGCGCTAGCGCTTGCGATCACCCTCGCCTACGCCAGCATCACATGGTTCGCGTTCGAGAAACGGTTGATTTTCGGCGCGGCCGGCAGAGGTGCGGCCGCCAAAGGTGCGGCCGGCAAAGACCATGCGAGCGCCGGCAGCATGACGGGAGGCGCGTCGCAAGCGCCGCAAAGCCGCGCATGAGACGCCGTGCGTGGCTCGCCGCGAGCGTGTCGGGCGTTGCGTGGGTGGTCGCTTCAATGGCTGCGCCGAATGCACACGCCGGCGGTCCGGCAACCCAGGTGCTGGTGGAAGCCTACGGCGATTCGACCACGCTCGGCATTGCATGCAGCAACGGCCGCTGCGGCCCGCAGGCGCAGAACGCCGTGTCGTATCTGCAGGACGACTTGCAGGCAAAGCACGGCGACCGGGTGCGCGTCACGAACTACGGAGTGGGCGGCACCACGGCCACCCAGTTGCGCGACGGCACCGGCAACCACCGGGCCGGTCCGGGCGCGGGCTTGCCATGGCAGGAACGGCTTGCCGCGTCATCCGCGCAGATCGTGCTGATCAACTACGGCATCAACGAAGTGATGCAGAACCAGACGCCCGAGCAGTTCTACGCGGCCGAAACGACGCTCGTGAAAAGCGCCCGTGCGCTCGGCAAGGAGCCGGTTCTGCAGACCTCGAACCCGATGCCCGACAACCGCCTCAACGCGCGGCTCGCCGCAATGGTTGCGATGACGCGTCGCGTGGCCGCCGAACAGCAGGTGCCGCTCGTCGATCAATTCGCCTACATCAGCAGTCTGCCGGACTGGAAGACGCTGATGTCCGACGGCGCGCATCCGAAGCCGGACTTGTACCGGCTCAAGGCTGAACAGGATTTTCAGGTCGTCGATCCGCTGGTGCGGCGACTGCTGGGCGGCACGCTCTGAAGCTCTTTTTTCCAGTGCGCTTCTTTTTTCTTTTACCAATATCGAAGGCAAGCTATGAGCCAACCACGCAAAGCGATCATCACCGGCGTATCCGGACAGGACGGCGCCTATCTGACCAAACTGCTGCTCGACAAGGGCTACCACGTGACCGGCACCTACCGGCGCACGAGTTCGGTCAACTTCTGGCGCATTCGTGAGCTCGGCGTGCTCGATCATCCGAATCTGCGTCTGGTCGAACACGATCTGACCGATCTCGGCTCTACGCTGCGCCTGCTCGAAGGCGCGCAGGCCGACGAGTTGTACAACCTCGCGGCGCAGAGCTTCGTGGGCGTCTCGTTCGACCAGCCCGTGACGACCGCCGAAGTGACCGGCATCGGCGCGCTGAATCTGCTCGAAGGTATCCGTATCCTGAATCCGAAGACGCGTTTTTATCAGGCCTCGACCTCGGAAATGTTCGGTCTCGTGCAAGCGGTGCCGCAGCGCGAGGACACGCCCTTCTACCCGCGCAGCCCGTACGGCGTGGCCAAGCTGTTCGCGCACTGGTCGACCATCAACTATCGCGAGTCGTACAACCTGTTCGCCAGCAGCGGGATTCTGTTCAATCACGAATCGCCGCTGCGTGGCCGCGAATTCGTGACGCGCAAGATCACCGACACGGTCGCGAAGATCAAGCTCGGCAAGCAGGACACGCTGGAACTCGGCAACCTGAGCGCCAAGCGCGACTGGGGCTTCGCGCTCGAATACGTGGAAGGCATGTGGCGCATGCTGCAAGCCGATGAACCCGACACCTTCGTGCTCGCCACCGGCCGTACCGAGACGGTACGGGACTTCGTGCGCATGGCGTTCGCCGCCGCGGGCTATCAGCTCGAATGGTCGGGTAAGGAAGAGCGCGAAACCGGCATCGACGTCGCCACGGGTAAGACGCTGGTGCGCGTGAATCCGAAGTTCTACCGCCCGGCGGAAGTGGATCTGCTGATCGGCTGCGCCGACAAGGCGCGCGAGAAGCTCGGCTGGAAGCCGGAAACCACGCTCGAACAGCTATGCCACATGATGGTTCATGCGGACCTCGGCCGCAACGAGCATCACGAGACGTTCTGACCCGGTGTGATTGAGAATGGAGGATGGTCGCCGGCGGCCTCCTCCGCGCCGGCGTGTTTGTCTTCATCGAGATCTCCTGAGGTAGTCAAGCCTGATTGCAATGATTCAGGTCAATGCTATCGATACCTGGTAGTGCAAAAATAGTTGCTCCAGAGGCGTGCCATGTCTTTCCTCAAGACCTGGCACCTTCACCACTGCCAGATGGAGTGACAGATGTTCCCCGAATACCGCGACCTGATCTCCCGCCTCAAGACTGAAGACGCCCATTTTTCCCGCCTGTTCGAACGCCACAATGAGTTGGATCATCGCATTCACAACATGGCAACGAACGTCACGCCTGCCGACAGCGCCACCATCGAAGCCTTGAAGAAGGAAAAACTTCTGTTGAAAGATCAACTGTATGAGGTCTTGAGGAAAGCGGCCGAAGCTGCCTGAGCAAGCTTGCGCTCCACGCCTGAATCCAATCTTTCACAAGGAATCCCCAATCTTGGCATCCCAGCAGGACAAAACTCGCCCACGCGCCCCAGCGCCCCGACTCGTCAGTCGCGGCGACGTCGCCGTCGACATTCATGCCGCTGCTCGCGGCGACGCGCGAGGCGACTCGCATGGCGAGGCCGCTAGCGAAACCCCCGCCCACGCCAATCAAGCCGCGCGTAGTGTTGAACGCAGAGAGACCCGCCGTTCGGTGGAAACCGCAAATGCCTTTATCGTCAACGGCATGGAAAGCGTTCTTGCGGGGCAAACCGGATCCGGGCGCGAACCCGGCGGTGCAATGAACGCCATCAAGACGCTGCTGGACGGTCTCTCCCCCGATGAAGCCCAGGCGCTGCGCATGCATTTGCTCGAAGGCAATCCCGCCACCTGGCATGCCGGCGCCGTCCGTCATCCCGACGACGAGCTCTCCCCGGCGCTGCGTGAAGGTGGCTATCCGTACCGCAATCTGATGTCCCGCCGCGCGTACGAGAAGCAGAAATATCGCTTGCAAGTCGAGTTGCTCAAGTTGCAGGCGTGGGTTCGAGAAACCGGCCAGCGCGTCGTGATCCTGTTCGAAGGGCGCGACGCGGCCGGCAAAGGCGGCACGATCAAACGCTTCATGGAACATCTGAATCCACGTGGTGCCCGGGTCGTCGCGCTGGAAAAGCCGAGCGAATCGGAGCGCGGCCAATGGTACTTCCAGCGCTATGTCCAGCATCTGCCCACCGCGGGCGAGATCGTGCTGTTCGACCGTTCCTGGTACAACCGTGCCGGCGTGGAGCGGGTAATGGGTTTCTGTTCGCCGCACGAATATGGCGAGTTCATGCAACAGGCACCCGAATTCGAGCGGCATCTTGCACGCAGCGGAACGCATATCGTCAAATTCTGGTTCTCGGTGAGCCGTGAGGAACAACGCCGCCGTTTCAGGGAGCGGGAGGTGCATCCGCTCAAGCAATGGAAGCTGAGTCCGGTCGACCTCGCCTCGCTCGACAAATGGGACGAATACACGCAAGCCAAAGAAGCCATGTTCGCGCAGACCGATACGGCCGACGCGCCGTGGACCGTCGTCCGCTCCGATTGCAAGAAGCGCGCGCGGCTCAATGCGATGCGCTACGTGCTGCATAAGCTGCCATATGCGAATCGCGACATCGAGGCGCTCGGCCCGGTGGACCCACTGATCGTCGGGCGGGCAATGTAACGCTCACCAGCGCAGCGGCCGCCTCAATGGCGGCCGGACCTGCCCTCAATGCACCTCGCCCGCCGCAATCGCCTCGCTGTACACCGAGGCCACACGCTTCGCGATCACCGAGTTGTCGAAGTTCTCGCGTGCATAGCGACGGCAGGCGTCAACGTCCGGCAGCTTCAGTGAACCGTTCAACGCGCCCGCCAGACCTGCCGCAATCGCTTTCGCGCCGGTCTCCGGCAAGACCAGGTTCGGCGACAAACCCGCCACCGCTTCCGGCAAGCCGCCTACCGGCGTTACCAGCACCGGCGTGCCGGAAGCCAGCGATTCGACGGTAATCAGCCCAAAGCCCTCCAGCGCCACGGTCGGCACCACGCTGATATTCGCCGCACGGTACAAGGCCGCCAGATGCTGATCGGGCACGAAGCCCAGCAACTTCACGTTGTTCTCGAGGCCCGCCTCGGTAATGCGCGCCTGCAGTTCACCTTCAAGCCGCCCCTTGCCTGCGATCAGCAGCAGCACATCGGGTTCCGTGCGCTTGAGCAGCTTCACCGCATCGATCAGGTCTTCGAGGCCCATGCGGCGCACCAGACGCCGCACGGCCAGCACGATCGGCCGGTCTTGCGGCAATTGCAGCTTCAGGCGCGCCTCGGCCGGCGTGAGCGGCAGATTGAACTGTTCGACGTCCACGCAACCCGGCACCACACGGACGCGCTCCGGCGCGATGCGATAGCGCGAAGTCAGAATCTTGCCGAATGCCTCCGACAGCACGATCAACCGCGACGAGCGCACATACACCGATTGTTCCAGATAGCGCTTGGCGCGCTGGCCGAGCGAATCGGCACCCTCCACATGGCTCTCGTCGGCCCATGGTCCCTGGAAATGCGAGACCTGCGGAATGCCGCGCGTCACGTCCAGGCCCGGGAACGTGTACAGCGCGAAGTGCGACGAGATCACGTCGGGACGCGAGACGCTGATTTCATGGCGCAGCGCGCGGCGTGCCGCCATCAGCCGCAGCGGCAGCGACTGCGCGGCGGACCCGAAACCGTTGATCGCGCCACCGGTATCCGCGGCGACTTTGGGCGAGCCCGCCACCACGCCGCGCACGGCGACGCCCGCGCCCGGCAACGCGCCGACCAGCGAGTAATACATGCGGTCAAGCCCGCCCGCGCGTTCGGGGAACCAGTGCATGCCGATCTGCAGCGATTTGATTGAACTCGTCGTCATGTTTATTGCCCCTGTGCGTTCTGAGAATTGTGATGAATGCTCTGCCCGGCGAGCGTATTCAGCGTCAGCGCGTCGTTCGCGGCCACCGCCGCGGCCTCCGTTTCGCGGCGCTTGCGGTCCTTCTGTTGCTCAGCCAATTGCCGGTACAGCGCGATGTATTGCGCGGCCATCCTCGCCCAGCCGAAACCGGTTGCCAGTTCATTGGCAGCGGCACCCATCGCCCGGCGGGTAGCGTCGTTTTCAGCGAGGCGCGCGACGGCACCCGCCAACGCGTTGGGATCGTCCGGATCGTCGAGCACGATGCCGCATTCCGGCGTGATGATTTCGGCGCCGCCCGCCGTGCGCGCCGTGACCACCGGCAAGCCCGCGGCCATCGCCTCGAGCAGCGACAGGCTCATCGCCTCATAGCGCGACGGGAATACGAACGCGTCGACCGAATGCATCAGCACGGGCATCTCCTTGACCAGTCCAAGAAAATGCACGCGATGCGCAATGCCGAGCGCCTTCGCCTCCTCGGGATATGGACTGCCCGGCAGAAATCCGGCCACCGCGATCTGTACGTGCTCGGGCAGATGCTTGAGCGCCTGCAATACGGTGCCGAGGTTTTTGCGCGGCGTGCGCAAATCGCCCACGAATAGCAGCAGGAATGCGTCGGCGGGCAAGCCAAATTTCGCGCGGTCGCCGGTTGCGGTGGCAAAGCCTTGTGTATCGACGCCGTTGTAAATCACGTCGACCCGGTTATCCGGCGTCAACCCGATCGCGCGAATTTCATCGGCAACCTTTTGCGACACGGCGGTGATCACTTTCGAGCGCCGGTAAGCCCAGCGTTCGAGCCACGCGTTGCAGCGCGTATAAACCGACTGATACGCGGACCACACGCCTTTCGTGAGCCCGAACGGGTAATACTTGCTGCCGAACCAGCCGCTATGCACGAAATGCGAGGTGTTGACGTCGGCGGGCATCCACGTGATGAAGCCGTTCACGTGCAGCACGTCGTATTCGCGGCGATGCGCGCGCAGCCACATCGCGCTCTTGAACGCGAACACCTGCTGGCGCAACAGATTGGTGGGCCACCAGCGGCCGATTTTGATCGGCGCCCAGCGTACGTTCGGATGCGCGAGCAGATCTGGCGCGACGTGCGATGCCACCAGGGTGACCGCGATGTTCTCATCGAGGGCGGCGCGCGCAATCTCGTGGTTGACGCGCCCCTGGCCGTCGTTATGGCGCACGACGTGCGTGACAATGGCGACTCTCAATCAGTGCCTCCGTGGAGAAATAGCGTGCGTCTGCGGTTCATCTTCTCGTAGTGCACCGCAGAAAGGATCGAAAAAACACTCATGAAGAGCAGCAGGCCGCCGGTGCCGACCAGCGAATTGGTGAACACCAGCATCGCGAAGGTCGCGAGACTGAGGCTCAGGCAGGCCGAGACGAATTTGTCGTGGCGCAGCTTGAACGAGGCGAGCACCGCGCGCATCACCAGCCAGACGATGCCGGACATGTAAAGCAAGGTGCCAGGCCAGCCGAGCACGAATGGGATATTCATCACGCCGCTGTCGAAATTGCCGTACTGGCCGAGCTGGCCGCCGTCGTTGGAGAGCTTGGTCGAGGTGCCGGTCGCGCCCATGCCCTCGCCCGACACATCGGTGAAGGCGGTCTTCGCGAAGTTCGCGTAAAACTCGTTACGGGCGGCGTAGCTCTGATCGTCGCTCAGATTGACGATGGTGCTCAGGCGCGCCTGCATGCGCTCCGCGACCGGGCCGACCGCCAGTAAGGGCACGCACAAACCGGCCAGCAGCACCGCACTCGCGACAATCCGCACGCGCACCTTGTTGTTCGACTTGACCAGTTGAATCAGCAGCGCGATCACCCAGCCGCCCCACGTCGAACGCACCAGACTCAACGCGAACGAGAAGAAACCGAGCGCCGCCGCGATCCAGCGCACCCGGTGCGTGGCCGCCATCACGAAGACCATCGCACCCATCATCGCGAACGCGAACGGTCCCGACGAGTTCATCGTGCTGAACACCCGCACGCCCATCGGCACGGCATCGCCTTGCGAGTTCATCTGCGAGCCAAGCATCCACAGTGCATCCCACTGCGGCATGATGAAAAACTGGATCAGGCCGTAGCCGCCCATCACCAGCATGCCCCAGATAAAGGTATTGACGATGGTGTCGCGGTACGTCGGGTACTGACGCGTGTGCGCCATGATGTGAAAGCCGATCAGGATCGGATAGAGCCAGTTCGCGAGGTCATAGGTAGCAGCGAGCGGCCCGCTCGACATCACGCCGATCATGAACGCGTAGGCAAGCCCCATCAGGATCAGCAGCACCGGCAGGCCGCGCCGTTGCGACAGCAGCTTGTAGTAGCGGAGCAAGGAGAACGCACTGATCATCGTCACCGCGAGCGGCGCGACCTGGATCAGGCTGGTCGGTGTGAACGAGCCTTTGGACCAGTCGGCGAGACGCCGCACTTCCGGACTCAGGAACCACAGCCACCACATGAAGCCGATGTAGCGCGCCGGACTCTTGAAGTAGAGCCACAGGCCCGTCAGGATCGCGAGCACCGGAAAGCCGTAGGTGAGCGCCGTGCCTTGATGCGCGCCGATCAGCATCGCCGTGATCAGCCACAGCAAGGCCTCCGGCAGCCACTCCTTGCGAGCGCCGGACAGTGCCCGCGCGACGCTGTCGTCACCGGCTCGCGTAATTGTCGACATCGTTCAGAGGCCTCCGCGTGATTCGGGCGAAGGGCGCGGCGTCTGCCTCTCGCTGCCTGCCGCGACGCGTCCGCGCGACACCGCACGCGCCCGCAGCATTTCCTGCGTGACTTTCACGTGCTGCATCGCATAGCTCTGCGTGGTCAAATCGCGCGACAGCAAGCCGGCGGCGGCCGCCTGCGCCTGACGCAGTGCCTCCGTCGGCGCAGCGGCGAGCCGGTCCACCGCCTCACGCAACGCGGGCGGGTTGAACGGCGGGATATAGGCGGCCTCGCCCGCCGGAAAATAATCCTGCAATGCGCCGACGTTGGTGACCACCATCGGCTTGCCGACCGCCGCCGCTTCCAGCATCACCGTAATGCCCGAGGCGTGCGAATTCGGCCGCAGCGGCACGACGATCAGGTCGGCCCAGTCGTAGAGTTCATGCTGTTTCCTGATGCCCGAGAACAGCGCGATTTCGACGTTCGGCGCACGCAGCGAAGCGGGAATCCGTCGCCGTGTGGCGAGCTTCACCGTATAACGCGCATCGTTGCCGAAGGCCTTGATGAGCGTGTCCCAATCGCGGTCGCGATCGTTGCCGATCGCGGCGATGCGGATCGGCGTATGGGGCGTCCATTCGGTGGGTATCCTGACGGGAAAATCCTGCGTATTCAGGCCGTAAAAAAGCGTTTTCGCGTCGCGCTCGAAGTAGCGCTGGCACAGCTCCGCGTTTTCGCTGGCGAGCGTGGTCAACTGATCGGCGCGGTTGATCAGCTTGCGATACAGCCAGCTGCGCAAAATCCCATAGGAAGGCCATTTATCGAGCAGCCACACGCTTTGCGCCAGCAGCAGCGGCGAGGCCTCCGCGCCCGCCTTGCGGCCGCTAAGCAGCAGCATCAGCGCGGCGGACAGCCATTCCTGCTCGGTATGCGTCCAGATCACGTCTGAGCGCAGCATCTCGGCGCGGTTGCGCCACGTATGAATGAAATCGAAGCCGAGCGCCGCCTTCAGCGCGCGGCGCAGCAAACGCGCCGGCTTGCTTTCGGGCGCATCCTGCGAATAGGTCAGCGCGAATGCGTCGGACTCGGCGTGGTGATAGCCATACAGACAACCGATGTTGTCGCCCGGCCGGTAAAAGCGCGGGTCGGCGCCGTAAAAGAGGTGAACGTGAACTTTCGTACTCATGCAGACACTCCGCTCTGCCGGTGGAAAGGAGCATCGGCAGGCGCGAACAGGCCGCGCCGGGACCGATGCACGAACGTGCAGGACGTTGGGAGGATGCGTGTCATTCCGGTCATGCGTGTCATGCGTGGCTCACGCGGTCCGCGACAGCGCGCGGCGCGCCTCATGCGCGCCGGTACGCACCGCGCGCCAGCGCGACAGCCGCAGGCTCGCCCGTTTCGAAACCAGCGCGAGCGCGGCATGCGTGAGGCCCGGATAGACGCGCGTGCCGACCAGCGTCCACCACCACCACGCGGTTTCGCGGCGCAGCGGCGGCAACTGGTCGCGCAGGATCAGGTGGAAATTGAAGGCGGCATTGCGCAATGCCGCCATGGTTTGCGCGTCGCGCCGGTCGTCGTCGAAACGTTCGGCGGGGAAATGGTCGACGGCCACGCGCGGGTCGTACATCAGCTTCCAGCCGGCATTCTTCACGCTCAGACTAAACGCCATGTCGTTGTGAACCTGGGCGCCCGCGCCGCGCAGGCGCTGATCGAAACGGATCGTGCGCACCGCGTCGCGCCGGTAGCTCATGTTGGCGCCCTTCAGGATGTCGACTTCGCGTGCGCCGCCCACCCCCAGGTGATGATTGCCGATGATCTTGCCGTGTGCCGTGACCTTGCCGACCAGCGGCCGCTCTCCGTCCAGCACGCGGCCTTTTTCATGCACCCAGTCGCGGCCGCCGAGCGCCCCCAGGCGCGCGTCGCTCTCGAAGGCCGCGGCAATCCGTTCGACCCAGTCCTGGTGCGGCGCGGCGTCGTCGTCGGTAATCGCGATCACGTCGCCGTTGGCGGCATCCAGTCCGCGGTTGAGGGCCGCGACCTGGCCTGGCACCTCGACCAGCGCGACGGATAGCGGCAACTTGCCCGGCACGGCGGGATCGCGCAGGCAGGCGTGGGTCGCTTCGTCGTCGGCGCGCGCGACCACCACCACTTCGTCCGGCGCGCGCGATTGCCGTTGCAGCGCCGCGAGGCAGCGCGCCAGATCGGCCGGGCGGCGGTATGTCGGAACCAGAACCGTCACTTTCATGGTGATGTCCTCTTCTATCGTGTTGGCGCGGGAATCGGCATAGCGGCCTTAAGCGCTCAGGTATTCCTGCACTGCTGCATAGCCACGCGCATAACCACCGCGTGAGCGTGCCGGCATGCCGTTGAAGATGCCGCCCTGCACGTGCACACCGGCCGCGCGCAACCGCTTGAGCGATTCCGAAATCTCGCTTTCGTTATGAACGCCAGAGCGCATCACGAAGAAAGTCGAGCCGGCATACGCGCCGATAATCGACGCATCGGTCACGGCCAGCACCGGCGGCGTATCGATCAGGATCACGTCGTAGCGCTTGGCGAGGCCGTCCAGGTATTGCGGAAGGCGCGGCGACATCAGCAATTCCGAGGGATTCGGCGGACGGCGGCCGCACGAGATGAAGCTCAAGCCTTCGACGTTCGAGGCGCGGATCGCTTCCTCGAGCGAGATCTGCCCGCTCAGCAGTTCCGACAAACCGTTGTCCTGCGCCCCGCCCACGTAACGCTCGAGCACACCGCGGCGCATATCGCCGTCGATCATCAGCACGCGCTTGCCCGAGCTCGCCAGCAGCACCGCCAGGTTGACCGTCAGGAAGCTCTTGCCGACACCGGCCATGGGACCGGTCAGCATGACGATGCGGTTTTTGGCATCCATCACCGTGAACTGCATGGCGGTGCGCAAACTGCGCAGGCTTTCGATCGTGACGTCCTTCGGCCGCGCATTCGCCAGCACCGAGCGCAGACGTTCGCCGCCACGCTGGAAGGCCGTTTCGAGCAATGCCTGTTCGGCGCTCAAGGGCACGAGGCCGTATACCGGAAGATGGAAAGTGCGTTCGATATGGTCAGGGTCGTCGATCCCCTTGAACATATTGCGGCGCAGGAACACGAAACCGGTGCCGCAGATCAGTCCGAGAATCACCGCCGCGGACAGGATCAGCATCTTCTTCGGTTTGACCGGCGCACCCGGGCGCATCGCTTCGTCGACGATATGCACGTTGCCGCCGGTACCGGCTTTCTGCACCGACAGCTCCTGCACGCGGTTAAGCAGCAGCACGTAGATGTCTTCCGCCACCTTCGCATCCCGTTGCAACTGCACGGCCTTCACTTCGGTCGACGGCAGATCGCGGAAACGGTCAGCGTATTTGGTACGCTGCGCTTCGAGCTCGGCCATCTGCTGGCGCGCGGCCACGAGCAGCGGATGGTCGTCCCCATAGCGCTGGCTCAGTTGCGCCATCTGCAGGCGCAAACCGGCGATCTGCTGCTCGTACTGCACGCTGCCTTCGAGGTAGACCTTCGCCTCGTCGCTTGCATTGATCGAGCCCGATTGACGCTGATACGCGGTCAGCGCGGCTTCGGCGCGTTCGAGATCCGCCTTCAGGCGCGGCTCTTCGCTCTTCAGGAAGTCGAGCATCTTGCTCGCGTCGACCTGCTTGTTCGACACATGCTGACGGACGTACGAATGCGCAAGCGCGTTGGCCACCAGCGCCGCATGTTCGGGGCTCTTGTCTTCCAGCGAGATCTGGATCACGCCGGTCTGCTTGCCCTGTTCCTGCACGGAGATCGCCGACTGGAACGCGGTGATCGCGTCGAGGTCGTTAAAGCGCGTCACGACGAATTCTTCACCAGGACGGGCCACCAGTTTGCTGACCAGGATCGTCACGCCGCCACCCTGCTCCTGCCGGCCGACCTGGCCGCGCAGCAGCAGCGAACCGTTCTGTGCGTACAGTTCGTAGTGCTGGTCGTCCTGTACTTTCATTGTCAGCTTCGCGCCTTCCAACGCGGGCACCACGTCGATCGAATCGACCTCGGCCTCCTCGCCGCCCCACGCATAGGAAGACAGGCCCAGCCACGGCCGCGCCGGCTGCCCCGGCGTTGCCAGCCGCGCGGCGATGCTGCCGAGCAGCGGAATCGTCTTCGGCGCGACGCTGAAGTTCAGCTTCAACTGCTGAACCACCGGGCCGACCACGCCACGGCTCTTGATGATTTCGATCTCGGCGTCGGTCGGCAACGAGGTCGAGCCGGTGGTGATCGCCGCGCCCGTCTGCGTTTGCGTGAGCGCCTGCGAGGTGTTGTCGGCCTGCTCGACCCGCACGTGTGCGTCAGCCGAGTAAATCGGCTTGGCGAGGAAACAGTACGCGGCGGCCAGTGCGACGATCGCCGCCGCGATCGCGATCAGCCACCAGATGTCGTCCAGGATCACCTGCACCAGTTGCCCGAGGACCACGTCCTCTTCTTCGGTCTTGATCGGACCGGCCATATGTGGAGAGATTTGATTGCTCACAATTCGATCCCGTTTCGGTTGCTTCGGCGTGGGCTTCAGCGGGTGCTTCTGGCATGTGCTTCGGCGTTTGCTTTAGCGTTTGCTTTAGCGTTTGCTTCGGCGTTTGCTCCGGTCCCGCGCCCTGGACGAGCGGCGCGGGCCTGTCGACGGTTCAGATGCTTACTTCGTCAACTGCTTCAGGTAGAACAGCGTCTGGATGGTCGGCAGAACTTGCTGCAACACACGGTTGAACGTGGTCGAAGCGGCGGTGCCCACATACACGACGTCCATCGGTTGCAACTGGAACTGGGCCGACAGCATGATCGCGTCAGGCTGCGTCATATCGAGGCGGTACACGTCCGGCGTGGTCGGATGCTCGCGCATGCCGCGCATCACGAAGATCTGGCGCGGGTTGGCGTCCGTATCGAGAATGCCGCCCGCCTGGGTCAGCGCGTCGGCGATCGTCAGGCGGCCCTTGAGCATCGGCACCTGGATCGGCGTCTTCACCTCGCCCATCACGAAGATGCGGCTGTCGCTGCGATCCGGCACGTTGATCACGTCGCCGTTCTGCAGCATCACGTTCTGCGAGGTATCGCCTTGATCGAGCATGCGATTCGCGTCGAGCACGTACAGCTTGTTGTCGCGCGTGAGACGCACACGCTGAATGTCGGCGTCGCTGTTCGTGCCGCCCGAGCGCGTGATCGCGTCGACCAGCGTGATCGGCACGTCGCTGATGGCGAGCGGACCCGGCGTCTTCACGTCGCCGGTGACCTGCACTTTCTGGCCGCGGTATGACAGCACGCGCACGTCGACCTGCGGATTGCGGATGTAGCGCACGAGGCCGGCGCTCAACTGATCGCGCAACTCGCCCACGGTTTTGCCCGCGGCCTTGATCCGGCCGACGAACGGGAAAAAGATCGTGCCGTCGGCGGCAATGGTCTGGCCGTACGGATCGGCCTGGCCCGGCAGCGCGGCCGTGTACGGCTGCTGCAAGGCGCCCCCGACGCTTTGCGTGGTGTTGCCGCCCGCGGACAGCGTGCTGCCCTGCGGGGTAGTCAATTCAGGGTGATCCCATACGGTGATGCCGAGAATGTCCTGTGGTGCAAGCCGGTACACATACTGCGACGGATCGGTGAAACGCGAGACCGGCAGCGCCTGCTGCGCGGCGGCGGCTTGCGCCTGCGCCTGTGCGGCGACGAGCGGGCCGTCGATCAGATGGACCGGATAGGTCTCCTGGGGTTGATTCTGGTGCTGGCCGTCATCTTTCAGACGGGACGTGTCGAGGTAGTTGCCAGGTGCGGTAACGCAGGCCGACAGAAAGGACGTCAGCAAAAGCGAGGCGGCGAACCTCGGCTTGAAATTCGCGAATGTGTGTGCGGTGAGTTTTGTCATCAGCATATTTTTTTCAGCCATCCCATGACCAGATGTTCGATGAGCACGAGACTCTCCCTATAGTCGGCTTCCACATGGCCGTGCGGATCGGCGACGTCGGAGTCGTCTTCCCATTTGCCGAGTGGATAGACCTTGCCGCGCGAAGCCGGATCGAGCGCTTCGACCGCGCTCACCTGCGCGCGCTCGGTGACGAGCACGAGATCGGCGTCGCGCACGAGCTTGCGCTCGAGGCGCCGCGAGTAGTGCGTACTGGCGGCGACACCCCGCTCCGCGAGCAGGCGCTGCATCACCGGGTCCATGCCGTGGCCGTTCACGGCACGCAGGCCCGCCGAATGAAACGCGATCGGCGCTGAGGACGACCGCGACGCCGCGCGTTGCCGCGACTTGAACAGCATTTCGGCCGTGGGCGAACGGCACACGTTGGCGTGGCAGACGATCAGAACGTTGGCGAACATAGCGGGCTCCTTGACGAGGCGCAGCGGCCTCGCGATCTCAGCTTATTGACCGGCTTCGACCGGGTCGGCCGCGTGAACCGCCGCGCTTGAAGCCGCCAAACCGTTCGTGCCGGCTCGCGCAGGCGCATTGCGCAGCGCGTGCTGGCGGCCGATCGCGTGATACTCGATGCCGAGTTCGAGCAACGTGTCCGGCTCATACAGATTGCGTCCGTCGAAAATCAGCGGCGTGTTAAGACTCTCGCGGAGCGAATGAAAATCCGGACTCTTGAAGACTTTCCACTCGGTGAGGATCACGAGGGCATCGGCGCCCTCGGCCGCTTCCATCTCCTCGTTCACGAACGACAGGCGCGCATGCTGCTGCGGCACGTCTTTCAGATCGAGTGCGAACACGCGCTTCGATTCGTCGATCGCGACCGGGTCGTAGGCCTTCACGCGTGCGCCGCGGCGCAGCAGTTCGGCGATCAGAGGACGGCTCGGGGCTTCGCGCATGTCGTCGGTGTTCGGCTTGAATGCGAGCCCCCACACGCCGAAGGTGCGATCCGACAGGTCCTCGCCCAGGCGCTCGACAATCTTGTGCGCGAGGATCTTTTTCTGCGTGTCGTTGACGGCTTCCACCGCCTCGAGAATGCGCAGGTTGGCCTTGTGATCGGCGGCCGTGCGGATCAGCGCCTGCACGTCTTTCGGAAAGCACGAACCGCCGTAGCCGCAACCGGCATACAGGAAGTCGTAGCCGATCCGCGGATCGGAACCGATACCGCGGCGCACCGCTTCGATATCGGCACCGACACGGTCGGCCAGATTCGCGAGCTCGTTCATGTACGAGATGCGCGTGGCGAGCATCGCGTTGGCCGCGTACTTGGTGAACTCCGCCGAACGCACGTCCATGTACAGCGTGCGCTCGCGATTGCGGTTGAACGGCGCGTACAGGCGCTTCATCAGTTCGCGCGCTTTTTCGCCCGGCACGTCTTCGTCGCAGCCGAGCACGATGCGATCGGGCCGCGTGAAGTCTTCCACCGCCGCACCTTCTTTCAGGAACTCCGGATTCGACACCACGGAGAACATGTGGCCGGCGTTACGCGCGGCCAGTTCCCCGGCGATCACCTCGCGCACGCGCGAAGCCGTGCCGACCGGCACCGTCGATTTGTCGACGATCACCTTGAAACCCGTCATATGGCGGCCGATGTTGCGCGCGGCGGCAAGCACATATTGCAGATCGGCGGAGCCGTCTTCGTCGGAGGGCGTGCCCACCGCGATGAACTGGATGTCGCCGTGCGCGACCGCGGCTTCGATGTCGGTCGAAAACCTCAGGCGGCCGGCTTTGCGATTGCGCGCGATGATTTCCTGCAGACCCGGTTCATGGATCGGCACGCCGCCGTTATTGAGCACGTCGATCTTGCGCTGATCGACGTCGAGACAGAACACGTCATGGCCGATGTCAGCCAGACAGGCGCCCGTCACGAGGCCTACGTAGCCACTACCGATGATCGTCAGGTTCATGTGTTGCACCTCGGAAAAGGGAGTTGATTCAGGGGAGCCGTTGCGCGATGCATCGCGCGGATGGGGCCCGATAAGCGGTCGAACGGTTAATCCGGCGGTCAGTAAGCGTTGCTGCCCACAAAGCCCTTCCACAGCGTCAGCACGACGATCTTGATGTCGAGCCAGAAGGTCCAGTGCTGCATGTAGTACAGGTCGAGCTTGACGCGGCCCATCATCTTTTCGATGCGATCGGTTTCGCCGCGATAGCCGTTGATCTGCGCCCATCCGGTGATGCCCGGCTTGATCCGGTAACGGTGCATATAGCCCTTCACCAGATCCTTGTAGATGTCGTCGTGTTCGAGCGCGTGCGGGCGCGGGCCGACCACCGACATCTCGCCGCGCAGCACGTTGATGAATTGCGGCAGTTCGTCGAGGCTGGTGCGCCGCAGGAACGCGCCGACCGCCGTGATGCGCGGATCGCGCCGCGTGGCCTGAGTGATCTTGCCGGCCTCTTCGTGATGCACCCTCATCGAGCGAAACTTGTAGATCTCGAACTGGTGGCCGTCGATGCCCTTGCGCTTCTGGCGGAAGAACACCGGGCCTGGCGAGCTCAGCTTCACCATCACCGCGATCACCAGCATCACCGGAGCCAGTGCGGTCAATGCCGCCAGCGCGAACAGACGATCGAAAATGCGTTTGGGCAGCACCCGCAGATCGGTAATCGGCGAGGCGGCCAGATTGATCGCGGGCACGCCGAGCAGATCGACCATCGGCTGATTGAAGAGCGTCAGGCTGCGCACGTCCGGAATGAAGCGGATGTTCACGAAGTCGTTCTTCAGGTCCATCACGAAGCGGTGGATCGCCTTCTCCTTCGAGATTGGCAGCGCGAGCCACAACTCGCGAATCGCGCGTTGACGCACCAGTTGCAGCATCCGCGCGTAATCGCGCTCGACCGGCACGCCTTCGATCGAGTCGCTGGCATCGGGGTCTTCATAAGGATTGATCGTGCCGTCCTCGTCGAACACCACGACGGGACTGAAGCCCGCTTCCGGGCGGCTGCGCATCTGCGCAATCAGAAAACGTCCATACGGCGCGCCGCCGACGATCGCCACCGCCCGCTGATTGAAGCCTTCGCGGCGCAAGCCGCGCAGGATCGAATAGACGATCACCTTGGTGACGATCAGCAGCACGATCGTGGCGAGCGCCCAGTAGACGAGCCACAGCCGCGACAGGCTGTCCGAACGGTGCAGGCTGAAACTGATCAGCACGCCGGTGACTTCCACGATCAGCCAGCCGCCCGCGACGCGGCACAGCAGGTCGTAAAGCGGCTTGCCGCGCCACGACTGATAGATTCCAAGCGCCGGAAAGAACACCACCACCAGCAGACAATCGAACGCGAGCGACACGCTTTGGACGTCGTCCAGCCACACCAGTTTCCCGCTGTGCACGGCCGTCGCGATGGCGGCGCCGAACGCGACCATGGCGATGTCGATGATTCTCGATAGAACGCTCAGCATGCGCTGCCCCTCAGTTCGTCAGTCAAGTGCCGTCCGTTGGTTAGTTGAATTCGCGTCACACTCATCCGGTCCCCGGCGAGGCAACGCAACGCCGGTATCCGCGCCGGACAGATAAATGCGCGACGCGAAACTGATTGAAGCGGTGCGAATTGCCCTGCTGCTTTCCTGACTAAAAATTGCCTGCCGGCCGATTCGGAAAGCGGGTGCCTGAATGAGTGAATACCCTTGTACAGGTATAGATAAAGCGATATTAAAATTCGGACTGCAAGACAGCAAAATATCTCAAATTGTATCGGTCAAATTTCCGTTGTTTTTTCCGATTTTTGTACGGCAATTGTTACCGAATTCGCGTTTGAGATTCGCATTTTTCGCCTTTCTAGATGCGGAAGCGCGCCGATCTTCTTGTTTTCCTACGAAACTTACGCAACCTTCGTGATCTGTAATTTGCATATTTCGGTAGACAAAAAAATCCACCGCCATTTTTTTCGCTTAATTTTTATTTTTAAAAAAATTATCCAGACATTTTTCCTTCACGAAGGGACCAACTTTATTCGACGTTTTATATAGTTTCTATTTAACGCGCTTTTATTGATTCTTTACTTCGTGATAAAACTCGACGCACTCACCCAGCCTCGAGGAGTCAATCATGACAGCTCCGGTTACGGCCACGCCCGCCGACACCCGGTCCACACAAGCTATGCCCCCTAACGTCAAGCTCAAGGTACATCCCGTGATTCTGGCCGGCGGTTCCGGCACACGGTTGTGGCCCATGTCGCGCGAGCAGTACCCGAAACAGTTGATTGGCTTGCTAGGCGAAGATTCGCTGCTGCAATCCACGACGCGCCGTCTCGACGGGCTCGAAGCCGGTCATCTCCTCTCCGAGCAACTCGTCGTGGTGGCCAATGAGGAGCATCGTTTCACCACGGCCGAGCAATTGCGCACGAGCGGCAAGCCGAGCCGGCTGATTCTTGAGCCCGTTGGACGTGATACCGCGCCGGCGCTGACAGTGGCCGCCCTTTCAATCGCCACGCAGGACCAGGACGGCATCATGGTCGTGATGCCCGCCGATCACGCGGTGACCGACATCGACGGCTTTCATGCGGCGGTAGCCGCGGGCGTACAGCATGCAGCGGCCGGCCATATCGTGACGATGGGCATCGTGCCGACACGCGCGGAAACCGGCTACGGCTACATTCGTATCGGCGCAGCGCTTGGCATGCCTAACGACGCCTGCGCAACGCATGCCGATGCAAGCGGCAAGATCGGCGCGCACACGCTGGACCGTTTCGTCGAGAAACCGCATCTGGAATTGGCGCAGCGCTATATCGAGTCGCAGGAATACTGGTGGAACAGCGGCATTTTCATCATGCGCGCATCGACCTGGCTCAAGGCGATCCGCCACTTCCAGCCGGCGATTTACGAAGCCTGTGCAACGGCGTTCGCGGGCGGCAAGGCGGACGGCGATTTCTTCCGGCTGCAACGCGACGCGTTCAGCGCCTCGCCGTCCAATTCGATCGACTACGCGGTGATGGAACAACTGGGCAACGATCAGAGCGCTGCGTCCGGCGTGGTTGTGCCGCTGCGAGCAGGCTGGTCGGACGTGGGCTCGTGGGACGCAATCTGGGACATTTCGGAGAAAGACGCCGATCAGAACGTGGGCCGCGGTCACGTGATGTTCGAAGGCGCGGATTCGACCTTCGCACATTCGGAAGGACGCCTGATTGCCTGTGTCGGCACCCATGATCTCGTGGTGGTCGAAACGGCGGACGCGATTCTTGTCGCGGACAAATCACGCGTGCAGGATGTCAAGAAGATTGTCGGACGGATTCGCACCGATGGCGGCCTGGAAGCGGCCAACCATCGCAAGGTGCATCGCCCGTGGGGCAACTACGATTCCGTCGACACCGGCGAGCGCTTCCAGGTGAAACGCATTGTCGTGAAGCCGGGCGCGCGGCTCTCGCTGCAAATGCATCATCACCGGGCGGAACACTGGATCGTCGTGCGCGGCACCGCGCTCGTCACGCGAGGTGAAGAGCGTTTCATCGTCTCCGAAAACGAATCCGCCTATATTCCGCTGGGCGTCACCCATCGTCTCGAGAATCCAGGCAAGATGCCGCTCGAAATGATCGAGGTGCAATCGGGTTCGTATCTCGGCGAAGACGATATCGTGCGCTTCGACGATACGTACGGACGTCAATGATTCACAACGGATGAAGCGGGAACCTGCGGCGGTTGCTCCTGACTGCCGCGGGGTGCTGCTACTCTCACCGGTCTGTGCCGGCGTCCTCACCCCGCGTGGGAGATGAGTTCCGGAAACGACGGAAAACGATCTGATGCGCTACTGCTTTCCGTTGCGGGTGCAGCCGGTTCGCTGGGATAACGGCGCAGCGGTCCGCGGAACGCGTTGAGCGGACCGTGCAAAGGGCCGCCGTGATTCGCCGAGACGGGTTCCGGCACATGACGCATGGCCGGTAACGGACGCGCCGCTCCCGCCGCCGGGTTGGCAGCCGGCGCAGCGTCTGCTACAGCCTGCGTGCGGCATTCACGCTCGATCCACTGCCGCGCCCATTCAAGCGCGTACTGCTCCGCCGCCTCAGCCTCTGCAAAGCGCGGACCGACGAGGCCGGAACGCTCGACGCGTCTGCCGTCCTTCATGATCTCCGCCCACGCGCGAAACATGGCGTTGGGCACCTGCTCCGCGGCGACGTAAATCACATAACCCTGCTGACCGGCGACTTGCGTGCCACGCGGCGCGAGGCTCATTGACAGCGAGCTGCGCTGATCTTCAAGCTGCTGCGCGCGGCGTGCCGACGTAATGGCCGAGTCCAGACCGTGCATGGCCGCGTCAACCGCCCGCGCTTCGTCGAAACCCTGCTGATCGGCGCGCATGGCGGGCCGTGCCACCAGTGGCGAGGACACCGGCGGCGGCGAAGGTGCACGAGACACCGGCGGCACGTTCGTCAGTCCCGACAACTGGCGTGTGATATCGGCGATCGGATCGGCCGAGCGCCATTGGCTCAGACTGCTCGATACGCCGGGCGCCTGCCATGACTCAGGACTTTTCCACGACACGCCACGCAGACCTTCGTCGCGCGCGCTGACGGTCTCGGCGACCGGCGCGGCCGGCTTGGCCGCGGCCGGCGGCGCCGGTTGCGGGATGTAGGCGAAGGTACGCCCGGTTTGCGATAACAGCCGAACCATCTCGAGCAGGGTGCCGTTCAACTGCCACTCTTCGAAACGGCGCCGGCAGGTGGGGCCCGACGGATAGCGCCCCGGCAGCTTCGACCAGGGTTCGCCAGTTGTAAGAATCCACAGGACGGCATTCGCCACGATGCGCGGTTCGGCGCGGGGCCGGCCGCGCCGGTTCAGACGGACGGCCGGCTCATCAGAGACAAGCGCTGCCAGCAGCGCCCATTCGTCATTGCTTAGCTCATCGAAAAACATTGGGTTTTCTCCACGCAGCCTGGCCCGGCCGCGGCTTTGGGCGGCCACGGATTCAGCGTTCACGATCCGTGTGCAGCCCTCGGTTGCACAAATATGTTTTGTACGTTCTGTTGGCGGGTCAATATCGCACTGGCTTAGTGCGGTTTGTCCCTATTGCGAAGCACAAAACGTGGTCTCACTCGTGCATGGGAGAATTTGTGCACGAAGCATACCATCCCCAGGGTTTGCGTGAATATCGTTGAGACAAGTGTTACGGATGGAAACAATCTTCTTCTTTTGGCCGCATCGCTTCACGCATTGCTGTAACAGAGCAGCCGTCAGTACAGGCTTCGAAATCCACTATTGCATAGCACAACGGCATGAAAAAAGCGGCGAATTGACTTTACGAAATCCGCACTTGATTCATCATGCATTTCGATGCGCTTTGAAGCTGTTTTTGCGCAGCCTGGGGGATGTGGGCGCACCAGATGGATAGTACCTGACCGACATCGAAGCGCCATCGTCGAGGAAGCGAACCGCCGCCTCTGCGCATGCTATTCGCATTCCTTTCGACACCGTACAGTAGGCACCACTCCCGGGCTTGCCTCTAGCGCACGGGATTCGCGGCGCCCTCACCCACCACCGTCATCCATTGGCGCACTCGCCAGTGCGTCACCAGTCCCGCGAGTACGTACGGATCGGCGCTGGCAAAGGCTTCGGCGGCCGCGGGAGAGTCGCCGTTGAAAAGCAGCGCGGCGGTGTCGACCGGGTCGGTCAGCGCGCCGGCCAGATGCAATTCACCGCGCTCCGCCGCCGCCCAGGCAAGTTTCAGATGGGCGTCGCGATATGCGCCACGCCGCTCGAGGTAGTCCGGTACGAGGTCATAGATCAATAGATAGTGCATCGCGTGCCTCCTTTGACCTGCGCGGCGCAGATGCCGGGGCGGCACCGTGGCGCAGGAGTTCAAGTCAAGATTACCCCGCTGCTCGTCAACGGCATTTTCTGCCGATTTTCTATTCATTTTCACTTGCAGCAATACGCATCGAATCTTTAATGCAGGATCAGACTTTATCGAATGGCGGCAAGCTAATTCATTTGCCTGATTCTCGCAAATTGATCTGGATTGCATAACATATTTTTGACGCCATTACGGACTCGCCGTTTCAGACCCTGGAGCACCGTCGTCGCTGACGTATAGGGGAAAACCTGCGTGAGCGCCTGTCAACCGGAGTGCTCTTTTATCCGTTCTGGCAGACAGCATTTGCCATAATGGACGTGCCGAGGGGTCCTGGACGCCATAGACGCCCGCGCATGAACGACCAAAAACGTTTTCACCACCGATGGAGTGTCCCATGAAAGTCCAATCCGCTATCGCTACGCTGGTGCTGGGTGCTGTCCTCGTCTCGCCGGTGTTCGCACAGAACAGCCAGCAAACGAAAATGGCCGACTGTAACAAGCAGGCCGGCGACAAGAAAGGCGACGACCGCAAAGCCTTCATGAAGACCTGCCTGTCCGCCAAGCCGGCCGCCGCGGCGCCGATGAGCCAGCAGGACAAGATGAAGGCATGCAACGCGCAAGCCACCGGCAAAAAGGGTGATGACCGCAAGGCCTTCATGAAGACCTGCCTGTCGTCCGCCCCGGCTAATTAAACGCGAGGCAAGCGGCGCGGCCCGTATGCCGCGCGTGTAAGCGCATGCTGCTCGAACAGGGTCGCGCCGTTTTCCGGCGCGGCTGCTGCGTTTCCTTCGTGCCCGCCGTTGTATCTGCCCTAGTGTCTGCCTTAGTGCCTGCTTCTGTCCTTACCCTACGCTCCTTCGTAACGTCTCTCGCCAGCACGCGCCCTCGCGTCACCTACTCTGTCGCTGTCCGTTCGCGCGAACGCGTCGTTTTTCTTCTATGATGGCTGCGGAGACGGCCCACCCCCATATACAACATTAGACGGGCCGCCATCTTGTCGTTGGTGCTGAAGAGCATCGATCGGAGGCAAGGATGGTAACGAAACATAAAAACCGCTGGTTGAGGCGGTGGCTGGTCGTCATCATTTTCTGGGCCGTGCCCGTGGCGATCGTCGCGGTCAGCGAGATCCGGGAGGAAATGGCGTACAACGCCGTCGACCTCGATCGCGCGCTGACCACCTGGAACTTCACCGACGCACAACGCGCGGCCGGCGCGCCCGCGCACTGCCATGGCAAGCCCGACGAGGCGCAAGCCGCCGGCTGCCCGGCCGAGGTACTGGCCGCCAATGCGCCGCGCCAGCAAGACGCCCGCAATGAATACAGCGTACGTCGCTCTACCCTCATGGCTTACCTCTGGCATGCGTTCGTCGGCTACTGGATCGTGCCGGCTGTCACGCTGTTCCTGATTGGCCTGCTGATCGGGATGGTTCGCCGCGCGCTGCGCCGCCCCCCGCCCGTCAAAAGTCCGGCGAACCACGGGTGAGGATGCAAGGGCATGAGGCACGTGCACGAGGCACGAGGCACGACGGACACGCAGGTGGCGTCGCGACAACACTTTCAGTTTGATTTCAACATGGATTTTGACGCCAACTGTGAGCGCGCAAAATCGGTAAAACAGACGCTTGGTGCGGCCTAAGTCTAGCGGCCGGTGCGCCGCTCCCGGCTTGGCGCGATGCCCGGAAGCCCATTCGAACGCGCTGTCCGAGCCTCTCGCAACTGTCTTTTGAGGTCGGTCAAAGTTACATCAAGATGCCTTACGGCAGGGCTCAAACCCCCGCCCCACAAGGCTTTTCGCCTGGCGACGAACTACGCTTTCCCCGCTTGCCTGTGATATAACTCAACAACAACCCGGCAAGACCATATGAGGTTGTACCCAGGAACCATGATGGAGAAAAACGATGCAAAGACGAAACTTCATGCTGAAGACTACCGCTGCGCTCGCTTTCGGAGGCCTTGCACTCGCCGGTTGTACAACCAACGGCAGCACCCCGAACACGCCCTCCACTGATGCATCCAAACGCCAGTCGATCGACGCCAGCGTCGACGGCACCATGTCGCGCCTGTTCACCACCGTGAAGGGTTCGCGTGAACTCGTCTCCAAGGCGCGCGGCGTGCTGGTGTTCCCGTCGGTGCTGCAAGTGGGCTTCATCGTTGGTGGCCAGTACGGCGAGGGTGCGCTGCGTGTGGGAGGCAGCTCGGTGGGTTACTACAGCACGATTTCCGGTTCGTTCGGCCTGCAAGCGGGTGCGCAGTCGAAGGCTATCATCTTCCTGTTCATGACCCAGGACGCGCTCGACTCATTCCGCAAAGCCGACGGCTGGTCAGCAGGCGGCGACGCCTCCGTCGCGCTGGTGAAGATGGGCGCCAACGGCGCAATCGACACGACCACGGCAACCGCCCCGGTCGAAGTATTTATCCTGACTAACGCCGGCCTGATGGCTGACGTCTCGCTGCAGGGCACGAAGGTCTCGCGCCTGAAGATCTAGGCGCCCGCCGGATCCCGGGGCTCAGGTCCCGTATTGTTATGCAGCGGCAATAAAAAACGGCGATGCGCATTGCACGTCGCCGTTCTTTTTCATTGCGCAGCGCGAATCGCATAAGCCACGCACGCCACGCGAGCCACGCCGCTCAGCTCCCCGACGTATCGATCACCTTGAAGCGCGAACGCTTCTGTGCGCGAATCACCGACTGATACGCGTCCACATACTGTTGCGCCATGCGGTGCGACGTAAAGCGCTCTTCAAAACGTTGCCGCACACCCGCCCGCGGCATCTTATGCAGGCGGTTGACAGCCGCCACCGCGCCGATCTCATCTTCGACGATGAAGCCTGTCACCCCATCGTCCAGCACTTCCGGCACCGAGCCGCGGTTAAACGCGATCACCGGCGTGCCGCACGCCATGGACTCGATCATCACCAGACCGAACGGCTCTGGCCAGTCGATCGGGAAGAGCAGCGCATGGGCGCCCGATAGAAATTCGGCCTTCTGATCATCCGCAATTTCGCCGATGAACTCGACATGCGGCAAGTCCAGCAACGGCCGGATTTCGCGCTCGAAATATTCGCGGTCGGCGGCATCCACTTTCGCGGCGATCCGGATGGGCATTCCGCAGCGCCCGGCAATCCGGATCGCGGTATCGACCCGTTTTTCCGGCGAGATGCGGCCGAGGAACGCGAGGTACTTTTGCTCGACCGGTTGCGGCGTGTAGAGCTGCTCCGGCAAGCCGTGATAGACGGTGGTAAGCCACTTGGCCTGCGGCAATGGATGGCGCTGCGCGTTCGAAATCGAGATCACCGGCGCGGTGTTGAAGGTGTCGAATACCGGTTGCTGCTCGGGCAGGTCGAGGCGCCCATGCATGGTCGTAACGAAGGGCGTCTCCTGGCGCTTGAAGACCGAAAACGAGTAGTAGTCGAGGTGAAAATGCAGCACGTCGAAGTTTTCGGCCTGGCGGCGCACCAGTTCCATCAACAGCATGTGGGGCGCGATGCGATCGCGGATCCCTGGATCCAGCCGCAGCGCGCGCGGCCATACGGCTTCGAGCTTGGCGCTCGTGACGGAATCACCGCTCGCGAACAGCGTCACGTCATGGCCGAGCTCGACGAGCGCCTCGGTGATGTAGGACACGACACGTTCCGTGCCGCCGTAGAGCTTTGGCGGCACCGATTCGGTCAGGGGGGCGATCTGCGCAATCTTCATATTTGTCTCCGTGAACTGACGGCTTGCGCTGATGGCGGTGCACGTCAGCGGCGCTAAACAGCTCAGCACCGTCCTTCTCCACCACTTCTCCAACTTCTCCATCAATGCGGCGAACGCCAGGTGTTCGCCTGCACCATCCGTATCAAAGCATTATTCATCAGGGTGTCACAAAAAGCCCTTGGCTTTGCAATTCCTGTGTGCTGTTACATTCAGCTTACATCCCACGACGCGCCTATTATCCACTGCGCGCCGGTTACCGCGCCGGCCATTTCCAGGCCGGCAGATCGCGATCGTCCGCATCGGCGATGCGCGTCGCGCCAAAGTGCTTCTCAAGGACGATCGACTGACTGCCGTCCTCCCGCTCGAGCGCCGCAATCAGCCGCGCCGCGTGCGACACAACCAGCACCTGGGAATGCACGGAAGCCCGCGCGATCAGGCGTGCCAATGCCGGCAGCAGGTCCGGATGCAAGCTCGTCTCCGGTTCGTTCAGCACCAGCAGCGCGGGCGGACGCGGCGTGAGCAGCGCGGCCGCCAGCAGCAGATAGCGCAAGGTGCCGTCCGAGAGTTCCGCGCCCTTGAGCGGACGCAGCAAGCCATGCTGCTGCATCGACACTTCGAAGCGGCCGTCCTGCGTGGTGACATCGAGGCGTGAGCCGGGAAAAGCGTCGTCGATGGCGGCGTCGAGCGCCACGGGGTCGCCGATCTCGCGGATCGTTTGCAAGGCCGCGGCAAGGTCCGCACCGTCGTCAGACAGCACCGGCGTGTGCGTGCCGATCTGCGGCAGACGCGCGGCCGCTTCGGCGTCGGTGCGGAAGTGGTCGTAAAAGCGCCACGAGCGGATCTGCTCGCGCACGGTGATCATTTCGGGGGCGGTCCGCGGGTCGGAGAACTCCGTCATCATGCTGTCGAAACTGGCGACAGGCTGAGGAATGGTTTGCCAGTCGCCCTGCTCGTCACGCGTGCGCAGCGTCGCGCCGTGCCGGTCGACCAGCACGGCCGACGGACGCAGCACCGGACCGCTCCAGATGCACTCGCGTTTGATCGTGGGGTCGAGTGGAAACCGGGTAGCTCTATCGAGTGGCGGCAAGCCCAGATCGATCGCGTAACCGAATTCGTCGCCGGAAAAGCCAAGCCGCAAGCTCACCGGATCTTTGCGGCGCGTGCCCTCCACCGGCAACTCGCCGGCCAGCACCGCACGCGAGAAGCGTTCGGGCCCGGCCCACAACGTGGACTGCAAGCCACCCTCACGCGCCAGCGACGTAATCACGCCGCCGCGCGCAGTTTCGGCCAGCAGGCGCAGCGAGCGATACACACTCGATTTCCCGCTGCCATTCGCGCCCGTGATCACATTCAACTGCCCGAGCGGCACGATCAACTCGCGTAGCGACCGGTACCCCGCGATTGCCAGGGTTCTCAGCATGCGGCCGCCTTTCGGGCCGGCAGGCGCCGTCGGACCTTCGGCAAAACAACTTCGTTCAAACACATCAATATCATTAGTTATGTCCGCCGCCTTTGCCTGGTTTCTGCATAGGCACGCTGCGCAAATCGTTCAGGAAGGTATCGCGCCACACACCGAGATCGTTCTTGCGCAGCGCCGCCATGTTGATCTCGTGACGCCGCTGGCGTGCGTCGAGCGGCATTTGCAGCGCGCGCTGCAAGGCTTCGCACATGCCGATCGCATCGTGTGGATTGACCAGCAGCGCGCCGCTCAACTCGGCCGCCGCGCCGGCGAAGATCGACAACACTAGCACGCCGGGATCGTCGGGATTTTGCGCGGCGACATACTCCTTCGCCACCAGGTTCATACCGTCATGCAAGGGCGTGACAAAGCCGATCTGCGACTCGCGAAACAGCGACATCAGCTTCCAGCGGTCGTACTGCTGATTCAGATAGCGGATCGGTGTGTAATCGAGGCCCGAATAACGGCCGTTGATGCGCCCCGCTTCGTATTCGAGATCCTGGCGGATCTTCTGATAGGTAGCGACGTCCGAGCGGGTGGGCGGCGCGATCTGCACCAGCGTGACGTTGCCGCGCCATTCCGGCGAGCGCTCCAGCAATTGCTCGAAGGCACGGAAACGCTCGACGAGCCCCTTCGAATAATCGAGCCGGTCGACGCTCATGATCAGCTTGCGGCCCTCCAGACTCTGCTTCAGTTCGAGTACGTGCTGGCGGCTTTCGTAGCGTTTGGCCTGTTCGGCGATTTCGTCGGGGAACACGCCGATCCGATAGACGCCCGTGCGCAGCTTGCGGCCGAAGGCCTCGACGTGGTTGCCCTCGCTCACGGTGCCGCGCGCGTGGCGCGTCACGTAGTCGTGGAAAGCGAGTTCGTCGGTGGCGGTCTGAAAGCCTAGCAGGTCATAGCAGGACAGCGATTTCACCAACTCTTCGTGCGGCGGAATGTTGAGCAGGATCTGCGGCGCGGGAAACGGAATGTGCAGGAAAAAACCGATGCGGTTCGTGATGCCTTCGGAACGCAGCGCTTCGGCGAACGGGATCAGATGGTAGTCGTGGATCCAAATCACGTCGTCGGGTTCGAGCAGCTTGATCAGCTTGTGCGCAAGCCATGCGTTGACGCGCCGGTAGCCCGCGTATTCTTCGCGCTCGTAGCGCGCGAGATCGTTGCGGTAGTGGAACACCGGCCATAGTGTGGCGTTCGAGAAGCCGCGGTAGTACTGGTCGTAGTCCTTGCGCGTGAGGCCGACGGTCGCGAAGGTCACCGCACCGTCCTGCTCCAGCGTCGGCCCGGCATTGGCGACAGTCTCGCTCACCACGTCGCCGCTCCAGCCGAACCACACGCCTCCCGCATCTTTCAACGCGCCGAATACACCGACCGCGAGTCCGCCCGCGGACCCTTTGGTTTCCGTCGGCGTTGCGACACGATTCGACACGACGATCAGTCGGCCCATGTTGGTAGTCCTCCCTGGTTCGTACGGCACGGGGTTCGCTTATCACGCGCTCGCGGCATCTGCTCGTGGCGCCGGTTGTGACATTCCGGACGCTGTAGCATTTTGAGGACCCGAAGCGGGTAAAGCAGGCGACGCCGTGTCAGTTTGATGAGTTCAATCGACAGTTCGACTGCTTCGGCGCCCGGTCGGTTGCAGTCATTTTCGCGTGGGGCGGACGTGTTGTGCGTTGTGGATTGGGGAAAAGCTGCCTGGAGCAGTAGCGTTCGAAGGCGAACGGCCGGCTTTGAGCCGGCACGCAAGCGCATTTCCATACATGCGCCAGCCAATCCGTGTGACGTGCCCGATTCGGGCACGTGGCGCAGGCATCAGCCGCGATTCACGTCAGATTCGCGGGAACGACACACTCAGTTGCCGCTCTTGCAAGGAAAGGCCTTACCGAGCCCCAATGAGATCGCCGTGCTGGCGTTATAGCCCGCAACGATCGGGTTGTCCGCGATGTACTTGCGCACCGCGTCGGTGAGTTGCGCCGAGCGTGCGTCCGGCGGAAGGCAGAAGTACTGGCCGACGCGCGGCCCGGTCGTGCCGCCGATTGCGTCGATCGTGTTGAAGATGCCGTCGGCGGCGCCTTCGATATAGGCGGCGCACGCACTGCGCGAAGCCACATCGGTCTTCGTGCAAAGCTTGTTGAGGTCGCCTCCCGTAAACGCGGCTGCCGACAGGGGGACGGCAAGCGCGCTGGCGAAAATCAAGGCCCGCAGCATGGTGTTCCTTTCCAGGGTCGTTTATCAGGCGGTCTTGCGCCGCATCGAACCGGCGCGCCTCGTAGCGCGCCAAGTCGTCATTCTGCACTGTTTTGCGGAGCGGCAGGCATGCCGGCACCGCTATCTTCAGTCAAATTTGGTGGCCGGCATTCCGGTGGCCGGCATACCGGTGGCCGGCACTCCGGTGGCCGGCACTCCGGTGGCCGGCGAGTTCAATATTGCGGCAGCCGGTGTGCCGAAGCGCGGCGCACCGGCTCTCCACTCAGCTCACTTCTGCTGCATTTGCTGTAGGCGCGCCGTGAGTCCCTCGACCACGTCCGGCTCCTTGTAGGTCTTTGCGAAATCGAGCGCGGTCAAGCCGATCTGATTCTTCACCGTGAGGTCCGCGCCGTTGTCGAGCAGCAACTTTACCGTCGACACATGACCGCCGCGTGCGGCCATCATCAGCGGCGTGGTGCCGTTCGGCGAGCCGGCGTCGACATAAGCCGAGTGATCGAGCAGTACCTTGACGATGTCGTCGTGGCCGTTCGCCGCCGCGTAGTGCAGCGGCGCCCAGCCCTTCTTGTTGACTTCGGCGTCCTTCGCGATCAGCAGGTTGACGAAGTCGAGGTCACCGTTCAGCGCGGCCATCATCATCGCGTTCTCGCCGGCCTTGTCCTGGATCTCGATGTTGGTCTTCGGATTGGCGAGCAGCGCGGCGCCCACCTTGTCCGACTTCTCGCGCGCGGCGATCACCAGCAGCGGGTAGCCCTGGTTGTCGACGCTGTTCGGGTCCATACCCTTGGCAAGCAGTTTGTTGACACCGTCGACGTCGTCGAATTTAACCGACTTGATGAGCGAGTCGATCGGCGCGGCCTGAACCGGAGCCGCGACCAGCGAAGTCAGAGCAGCGCAGACGAGCGCGGCGGCCAACGCAAGGCGCGACGCGCTGCGGCGCGCCGAGCCGAGGGCCGTTTGCACTGCTGAAGTCTCTTGCAACACCACGGTCGAAGTCGAGTAATTTGTCATATTCTGCTTTAGGAAACGTCCCTATCCTATTGATATATAGAAACTTTATAAATCACACGCCGGCCGGCGAAGGGATCTTGAAAAGCCGGAAGAAGTTTTCTGTCGTGGCGGCGGCCAGCGCCGTATCCGGTATGTCGCGTTGTTGCGCGATGAAGCGTCCGACATAACTTACGTACGCAGGTTCATTAGGCTTGCCGCGATACGGCACCGGTGCGAGGTACGGCGAGTCGGTTTCGATCAGCAAACGATCGAGTGGGACGCGGCGCGCGACATCCTGCACCTCGGTCGCGCTCTTGAACGTGACAATGCCCGACAGCGAAATGTAAAAATTCTGCGCCAGTGCCTGCTCGGCAACCGCCCACGGCTCGGTGAAGCAATGCATGACGCCGCCCGGCTCGCTCGCGCGCTCCTCGGCCATGATGCGCAACGTATCTTCAGCGGACGAACGCGTATGGATGATCAGCGGCTTCCCGGTGGCGTGCGCCGCGCGAATATGGGTACGAAAACGCTCGCGCTGCCACTCCATGTCGGCGATCGTGCGGCCTTCCAGACGGTAGTAATCGAGACCGGTCTCGCCGATCGCGACCACCTTAGGATGCGCGGCCAGTTCGATGAGCTCAGCGAGGCTCGGCTCGCGCATGTCCTCGTGATCCGGGTGCACCCCGACCGACGCGAACACATTCTCGTGCCGGCTGGCGATCTCCAGCACGGACGGCAGCGTCTCCAGGTCGACCGAGACGCACAGCGCATGCGTGACCGAATGGCTGCGCATGTTCTCGAGCACCTGCGGCAGGCGGTCGGCGAGTCCTTCGAAGTTGATATGGCAGTGCGAATCGACAAACATGATGATGTCCTGCTGATAAATAGCGTGGGGTGAATCTGGCCGTCAGTCCGGTTGTGAATCAGGCCGCAGTTGCCGTGTCGAGCCGTTTGCCGAGAATCACCAGATCGCGCTCCACGCCGTCCAGCACCGCGACGCGCGGCAGCGATCCCCACGTATCGAAACCAAAGCTGCGGAACAGGCGCAGGCTTGCTTCATTGTGGCCGAAGATAAAACCCAGCACGGTGTCGATGCCGAGCGCCGGCGCCGCCGCGAGCGAAGCCGCCAGCAACTGCTTGCCGAGCCCCTTGCCGCGCGCGCTTTCGTCCAGATAAATACTGACTTCGGCGGTACGCAGATAGGCCGGGCGCCCGTAGAAATCCGAGAAGCTCAGCCACGCGATCACGCGGCCCGGATGTTGCTCATCTTCCACCACCCACAGCGGACGCTTTTGCGGGCCATGGGCATGAAACCAGGCCAGACGGCTTTCGACGCTCACCGGCTCGAGATCGGCGGTGACTTGCCGCGACGGCACGGTCGAGTTGTAGATGGCGACGATCGCGGGCAGATCGTCGAACGTGGCATCGCGGTAAGAAAGGCTCATGGTGCTTGGACGTGAGGTGGGATACGAATCGAATCAGCGGACGGATGCACGAAGCGGCACAACGCGGTAAAGCGCCCCGCCCTGAGCAAATCGTCCGGCATCAAAAGACTTATGCGAATAGCTCGCGATAACCAATAAACAGTTCTTCAAACACCAGGCGCGCATTCAGCGGGTGGTTCTCGACCGCGCGCTGACGCGTCACGGTGCGCATGAAGCGCGCGAACGCGCTGGCGTCGGCTTGCGATGCACAGCGCGACAACGCCGTCGACGCCTGCGGAAAATAGCGCGGCGCGCCGGCCGTGCGCTGCGCCAGCAAATCGTACATCCAGCGCTGCAACCAGCCGAGCACCAGCGGCACCGGCAGCTTCTGCAGCGCCTCGCCGCAGGCAAAGGCGTCGCATTCGGCGCCGGCGGCCAGTTGCTTCAGGGTCCAGTCACGCAGCGTGCGGTTCTCGTCGCTCGCCAGTGCAAGGGCCGTGAGCGGCGCACCGCCGGCCTCGGCGAGCAGCGCGGGAGCTTCGGCGACGCCTTGCGCGGCGAGCCACTTCGTGGCGACCTCCGGCGCGGGCATCGTCATGGGCCATTGGCGGCAACGGCTGATAATCGTGGGCAGCAGACGGTCGATGCGCGCCGACACCATCAGGAACACCACACCCGCCGGCGGTTCTTCGAGCGTTTTCAGGAGGGCGTTGGCCGCGGCAATGTTCAGACCCTCGGCGGGATACAACACCACCACCCGCGCACCGCCACGGTGCGAACCGACGCCGACGAAATCGAGCAGCCCGCGAATCTGCTCGATCTTGATTTCCTTGCTGGGCGCACGGGTCTTCTTGCCGTCGTCGCCTTCGGCCTTCTCGGCTTTTTCGTCCGCGGCATTGGCGAGACCCGCTTCGGCAGCCAGCGCCTCGGGCACGACAATCCGATAGTCCGGATGATTGCCCTGCGTGAACCAGTTGCATGCCACGCACGTGCCGCAGGGCTCGCCGTTGGCCTGCTGAGCTTCACACAGGAGTCCTTGGGCGAGGTGCTGCGCGAAGCGCAACTTGCCGATCCCTGCCTGCCCATGCAGCAACAAGGCGTGCGGCCAATGTCCACGCAACTGCTGCAGGCGATTCCAGTCGTCGGCTTGCCACGGATAAATCATCGTTTCTCTTTTAAATCAATCGATTGACAACGCCTCTTGAGACACTAGACGAGCTTCATCGATGTTATGAGTCAGAATTATATTCTTTTAAAATCAAAGAACTGCAATCAATTCTTCAAGTTGCTTCTGAATTCGCGCGATGCTCTGCGAAGAGTCAATGATAGCGAACCGGTACGGTGCTTCTTCCGCGCGGCGCAGATATTCGGTACGGGTGCGGTTGAAAAACGCCTCCGATTCGCTTTCGAAACGGTCTGGGTCGCGCGCGGCACTGCGCCGTTCGTTGGCGATTTCCGGCGCCAGATCGAACAACACGGTCAGATCCGGCTGAAAACCGCCCTGCACCCAGCGTTCAAGCGTTTCCAGCTTGTCGCGCGGCAGGCCGCGGCCGCCGCCCTGATAGGCGAAGGTCGCATCCGTGAAACGGTCGGACAGCACCCAGTCGCCGCGCGCCAGCGCCGGCTCGATGACTTCGGCCAGATGCTGGCGGCGCAGCGCGAACATCAGCAATGCCTCGGTTTCGAGGTCCATTTTCTGATGCAGGACGATCTCGCGAATCTGTTCGCCGAGCGCCGTGCCGCCCGGCTCGCGCGTCATCACGACCGAGCGGCCGGCGCTTGCCACCTTCTCTTCGAGGCGCTCGCGAAACCAGCTCAGATGGGTGGTCTTGCCGGCACCGTCGATGCCCTCAAACGTTATGAATTTGCCCCGCGCCATCATTGCCCTCGAATGTATTTGTCCACGGCCTTGTTGTGATCGCCGAGGGTGTCAGAAAAGATACTGCTGCCGTCGCCGCGCGATACGAAGTAGAGCGCGGTGGATTGCGCCGGGTTCATCGCCGCCTGCAGCGATGCGACACCGGGCAGCGAGATGGGCGTTGGCGGAAGCCCCATCCGGGTGTACGTATTGTAGGGAGTGTCGGTCTGCAGATCCTTTTTGCGGATGCGGCCGGTGTAGCTGTCGCCCATGCCGTAGATAACGGTGGGGTCGGTTTGCAGCGGCATGCCCACGCGCAGACGGTTTGCGAATACCGCCGCCACCATCGGCCGGTCCGTTGGCTTGCCGGTTTCCTTTTCGATGATCGACGCCATCGTCAACGCATCATACGGGGTCTTGTACGGCAGGTTCGGCGCCCGCGCGGCCCACGCTTCGTCCAGCCGTTGCCGCATCAGACGGTACGCGCGGCGATAGATGTCCAGATCGCTGGTGTTCTTGTCGAACAGATAGGTGTCCGGGAAGAACAGCCCTTCGCCATTGCCGATCGATGCTTCCGGCGCGTTGATCGCGTTCATCAGGTCGGTATCGCTCATGCCGGCCGTGTCGTGCCTGAGCGCCGGATTGGCGTCCAGTTCGGCCCGCATGCGCTTGAAAGTCCAACCTTCGATAATGGTCGCCACGTATTCGTTGACGTCGCCCCGGGCGATTTTCTGCAGCACTTCGTATGGCGTGACGCCCGTCTTGAACTCGTAGTTGCCGGATTTCAACTCGCTTTGCAGCCCGAGCAGGCGCGTCATGAGCACGAACAGTTCAGGCTCGACCGGCACGCCGCCGCGAATCAGCTGCAGCGTGACGCTGCGCAGGCTGCTATGCGGTTTGACGGTGACGTCGAGTTGCGCGGGGGTCAAATCGAGTGGACTGGTGGCCCAGTGATATCCGCCTGCGATTGCGGCTGCGGCCAGCACAATGACAATTGAGCCGGCGACGAAACATTTCTTCAGAAGGGACATGCGAAACGTGGCTGGGTTGGACCTCATATAATACTTGTTTGCCTTAGCTAAAGTCAGAATTGACTGTTCTCGGAATCCATGAACACACCGCTCGCTACCGCTTCAGGCACGCCCTCCGTCACTCCTGCAGTTGCGCCCTCCGGCGCTGTGGCCACGGCCCAGGCTGCCGCATCTGCCGCACTCCCTACGCTGCCGCGCCCCGCCGCCGATGAATTCGACGCCGTCATCCAGCAAGGCGCTTACATGCCGCTCACGCAGTTCGGCGTGATCGACGCGACCGGCGACGACGCGGCGAGCTTCTTGCATGGCCAGTTGACCAACGACACCCAGCATCTCGATGCCGCCAATGCGCGCCTCGCGGGCTATTGCTCGGCCAAGGGCCGGCTGCTGGCGTCGTTGCTGACGTGGCGCACGGGCGAGACGATCCGCCTGCTGGTGTCGAAGGATCTGCAGGCCGCCGTGCAGAAGCGGCTGTCCATGTTCGTCCTGCGCGCCAAGGCAAAACTGGCGGACGCGAGCGGCGAGCTGGCGGTGGTGGGCCTCGCGGGCGACGTGCGCAAAGCGCTTTCCGGCGTGTTCGACGCGCTGCCTGACGGCGTGCATGTGCAGGTGGACGGCACGGCGGGCTCGCTGATTCGCGTGCCGGACGCGCTCGGCCGGTTGCGCTATCTGTGGATCGGCCCGAAGGCCGCGATCGAAGCGCATCTGCCGATGCTCGACGAAAAGTTGAAACGCGTGTCGCCGGCGGTATGGGATTGGCTCGACATTCGTGCCGGCGAGCCGCGCATCACTCAACCGGTGGTCGAGCAGTTTGTGCCCCAAATGGTCAATTTCGACGTACTAGGCGCGGTCAATTTCCGCAAAGGCTGCTATCCCGGTCAGGAAGTGGTGGCCCGCAGCCAGTATCGCGGCACGATCAAGCGGCGCACCTCGCTCGCGAACGTGGCGGGTGAACTGGATACGGTCAAGGCCGGCGTGGAGTTGTTCCACTCGGACGATCCGGGCCAGCCGTGCGGCATGGTGGTGAACGCGGCGTCGGCGCCGGAAGGTGGTGTCGACGTGCTGGTGGAGATCAAGCTGGCGGCGCTCGAAGGCGGCTCGGTGCACCTTGGCGCGGCGGACGGTCCGGCACTGACGTTCCTGCCGTTGCCATACGGCTTGCCGACCGAAGTCTAAGCATCCGAACCGCAGCGGCGCAGCAATCAGGCGCCGCTTTTTTTATTGCTCCGGCTCCTCCACCGCCCTCACCGGGAGACTGCCCCCGATGTGCCTGATCGTTTTCGACTGGCGACCCGATGCGCTTGACGGGCCGCTCTTCACACTCGCGGCGAATCGCGACGAGTTCTTTCGCCGCACCGCCGAACCGATCAGCTGGTGGCATGACGCGCCGACCGTACTGGCCGGCCGCGATCTGGTGGGCGGCGGCACATGGCTCGGCATGTCGCGCGACGGCCGCTTCGCCGCGCTGACCAATTACCGCGCGCCCCATGAAATGCGCGCCGATGCGCCGACCCGCGGCACGCTGGTCAGCGACTGGCTCACCGGCTCCGCGCAAAGCGCAGCCGACGGCAAGGGCAACAGCAAGGGCCAGCACGAAACGCCACTCGGCTATCTGCAACACGTCGCGCAAACCGGCGAGATCTACAACGGCTTCAATCTGCTGGTCGGCGACTGGACGCGCCGCGAGCTCGGCTGGTATTGCAACCGCTCGAACATCGCGCCCACGCTGCTCGCGCCGGGCACGCACGGCATCTCGAATGCGGTGCTCGACACCGCATGGCCGAAGCTGGTCAAGAAACGCACCGAACTGGCCGCGATGCTCACGCGCGACGCGATGCCGCCGCTCGAACGCCTGATCGATCTGATGCGCGATCCGCGTCTCGCGCGCGATGACGAACTGCCGTCCACCGGCATTCCGCTCGAACGGGAGCGGGCCTTGTCGGCGGCGTTCATCGAAACGCCGGAGTACGGCACGCGCGGCACGACCGCGGTGCGCGTGGTCGCGCATGGCGAGGTTATCAGCGTAGCGGCGGCGGAACGCAGCGACGACAACGGCTCGCACCGGATCGTGCGGCCCGGCGACTTCGAGCGAAGCTTTGCGTTCAACGTTGAACGCGAGATTGCCTGAGGCACGGCGATCATTCGACGCCGAATGCCACCCGCAATGCCGCGGCGGCATCCGAGTGCGCCCGCGCGACATCGGGGACGTTGCCGCCCATCTTGAAGAACTCGTGAATCATGCCGGGATAGCGCTTCAGGGTGACCTGATTGCCCGCCGCGCGCAGTTTTTCCGCATACGCATCGCCCTCGTCGCTTAAGGGATCGTATTCGGCGGTCGCGATCCATGCCGGTGCGAGGCCGCTGAAATCGGGCGCCCCACGCGTGCCGTCGAGCGGCGCGAAACGCCAGTCGTCGCGGTCGCTCTTATCGCGCACGTATTGATCGAAGAACCATTGAATCGTCTCGCCCGACAGCAGGAAGCCGTCGGCGAGGCGCGCGTGCGAATCGGTTTGCTGGTGGCCGGTGGTGCCTGGATAGATCAGCAATTGCAGCATCAGCTTGATGCCCGCATCGCGTGCGAGGACCGCACACACCGCGGCCAGGGTGCCGCCCGCGCTATCGCCGCCCACGGCCAGCCGCTCTGCGTCGATTCCATATTCGGTGGCATGCGCGTGCAGCCACGTCAATGCATCGAATGCGTCTTCAACGGCGGTGGGGAATTTGTACTCGGGCGCGAGCCGGTAATCGACCGACAGCACCGCACAACGCCCGTCGCGTGCGAACATCCGGCACAACGCGTCGTGCGTATCGACACTGCCGACCGTGAAGCCGCCGCCGTGAAAATACACCAGCGCCGGCATCGGCTCGGCCCAGCTCGGCTCGACAGGTTGATAAAGACGCGCGCGAATCGCCGCGCCGTCGCGCGTCGGCACGCTCAGGTCTTCGACCCCGAACATGGGTGCGCTTGCGATCTCCAGAATCGGTGCGCTTTTCTCATAGGACGCACGCGCCTGTTGCGGGCTCATCTCGTGAAGCTGCGGGCGTTTCGCCCGCGCGATCATGTCGAGTATCTGCTCGATCTTCGGATTCAGCGGCATTGGGTTTCTGGCGGCGCGTGGGCGCTGGGCATCAAGGGGGCGTTAAGGGATAGAAACTGGTGGATAAAACCCGCGAAAAAGTCAGGGCAAGCGGCAAAAAACACGGCGGCAAACGCCCCGTGTGATGCCACACGCCCCTAGCCCACGTTCTTCACTTCGGGCTTCAGCGACATCGGATCCGTAGGGTTGCGCAACTGCTCGATATCCTCGTGACGCAGCTTCACCGTCGCCATGATGCCCGGATGCGTGATGATGTAAAAACGTCGCGCGGCGATCGCTTCGAACGTAATGTCGGCAACGTCGGTCGCGCTCAGCTTGCCCGCTTGCACCGCCCGCTGCAATTGCTTGCCGGCGGCGATCTGCGAGCGAGTCGGTCCGCTCGCGTTGCGCAGTTCAGTAGGCCGCGCGCGTTCCGCGTCGGCGATACCGGTCGGCACGAAGGCCGGACACAACAACGAACAGCCGACCTCGCCGCCACCTGCCGCCGATTCAGGTTTGCCTGCCTGCGCGAGTTGCAGGTCGTGATAGAGCGTCTCGGTGAGCGACACCACGGCGTGCTTCGAGGCGTTGTAGACGCCCATCGCGGGTGGCGACAGCAAGCCCGCCACCGACGCCGTGTTGACGATATGCGCGGGCTCGTTCTGGCGCAGCATGATCGGCGTGAAGGCACGCACGCCGTGCGCAACGCCCATCACGTTGACATTGAACACCCACGCCCAATCGTTCGCCGAGCTTTCCCAGAGGAAGCCGCCCGAGCCCACGCCAGCGTTGTTGAACAGCAGATGCACCTTGCCGAACGCGTCGAGCGCCGCTTGCGCGAGCGCTTCGACCTGGGCCGCGTCGGACACGTCCGTCGGCACGCCGATTACCTCGACGCCGTCGGCGCGCAATGCGTCGACGGTTTGAACAAGCGCCTCGGGATTCAGGTCGGCAAGCACGAGCTTCATGCCGAGCGATGCGCCCTTCTCCGCAAAAGCCCGGCCGAAACCGCTTGCTGCCCCCGTGATCACCGCCACCTTGCCGGCGAATTCGAACATCGTTTCTCTCCTGCGTTTACCGGTGCGGAATTATCCACCGGGAATCGTCAGCCGATACGGCGACCGGCTGAGCCTCATCGATCTCTATCGCATGCGCGGCTGGGCAGCCGCCACGTTCAAACCAGCTTGACGAGCTGCTTGCCGAAGTTCTTGCCCTTCAGCAAACCCATGAACGCCTCGGGCGCCGCATCGAGCCCTTGCGCGATGGTCTCGCGATATTGCAGTTTTTTCTGCGCGACCAGCGTGCCGAGCTGCTTGAGCGCTTCGGGCCACACCTCCATATGCTCGCTGACAATGAAGCCCTGCACCAGCAGACGCTGCGTGAGCATCAGCGACGGGTGCTTGAGCGGCAGCGGCTGGCCGTCATAACCGGCGATAAACCCGCACAACGCGATGCGTCCAAAGGCGTTCATGCGCGCGAGCGTAGCGTCGAGCACTTCGCCGCCGACGTTCTCGAAGTAGCCATCGACGCCGTCCGGCGTCACGGCCTTGAGGTCCTGATACAGGTTGCCGGCCTTGTAGTCGACGCACGCGTCAAAGCCAAGCGTCTCGACCACGTAGCGGCACTTATCCGCGCCGCCTGCGATCCCGACCGCACGTGCCCCGGCCAGCTTCGCCAGCTGGCCGACCACGCTGCCCACCGCGCCGCTTGCCGCGCTGACCACCACGGTGTCGCCCGCTTTCGGCGCGATGATCCGGTTCAGGCCGTACCAGGCCGTGACGCCCGGCATGCCGACCGGGCCGAGATATGCCGACAGCGGCACGTGCGTGTCGTCGACTTTCTGCACACCCGCGCCGTTCGAGGTGCCGTATTCCTGCCAGCCGAACATCGCGACCACCTTGTCGCCGACCGCGAATTTCGGATTCTTCGACTCGACCACCTCGCCCACCGTACCGCCGATCATCACTTCGTTCAGCGGTTGCGGGGCTGCATACGACTTGCTGTCGTTCATGCGGCCGCGCATGTACGGATCGAGCGACAGAAAGTGATTGCGCACGCGAAATTCCCCGTCGGCAAGCGGCGCAAGCGGGGTTTCGACGAGCTTGAAGTTATCGGGCGTGACAGCACCTTGTGGGCGCGAAGCCAGCACGAGTTGACGGTTGATCTGGGGCATGACGGTCGTCTCCATGGGTTACCGATGTGATCGGCGAGTGATTCGAACGAACGGTGTATGCAATGACGGAATCCGGCGCGCAGCGGGCTCGCTGCGCGCCATTCATCCGCTGATTAGCTGTCGCTGGGACCGGGTTTCGCCGACGGGTCGCTGCGTAGACGCTGTTGCGTCACGTCGCGTCCCACGGCAAGACGCCGCATATATTTGAAGGTGCCGAGCGCCTTGGCGACGAAGTGGCCCTCGCTATCGCGGATCTCGCCTTCGCAATAGGCCATGGTGGTCGAGCGATGCAGCACGCGGCCGGTGGCGCGCAATTCGCCGCGGCCCGGCTGCATGAAGTTGACCTTCATCTCGACAGTGACGACGCCAATACCGTCGCCGGCCAGGCTGCGCGCGGCCATCGCGAGCGCGACGTCGGCAAGCGTCATGGTTACGCCGCCGTGCGCAACGTCCCACGTGTTCATGTGGTCGTGCTGCAGTGGCAACACGATTTCGCTGACGCCGTCGGCAACCGAGACGAGTTGCGCGCCCAACCGGTCGACGAACGGGCTTTCGGGCAGCGACGCAGCGCCCGCTTTAGATGAAGATGATTCGGTCATTGCTGATTTCAGATTCCGTAGTCGGCGCATTCGCCCGACGCACGCGGTGCGCCTGAAGTGAATATCCGCGGGTTTCGGGCTGCCCGGACGTGCGCTCGACGGCGCACACGTGCAGCAGGAAATGATAACCGCTATGGGGTTCGCGCATGCGCCGCCATCCGTGCCGCCAGCCGCCCCAAACTGCGCACCGCCTCGTCGGCCCGATCGAGATCCGTACTCGGGCAACTGAGGCGAATGAAATGATCGAAGCGCCCTGCGTTCGAAAACACCGTGCCCGGCATCACGCGAATGCCTTCGTCCAACGCCGCTTCGAAAAAAGCGGAGGACGACACGTCACGTGGCAACTCGATCCAGTAGAACATCCCGCCGCCCGGCGGCGTGAAGCGCGTTCCGTCGGGGAACGATGCGGCGATCGCCGCGGCCATACGTTCGCGCTGAATCCGCAGCCGGTCGCGCAAACGCCGCAAATGCCGCTCATACGCATTCGTTTCCAGAAATTCGGCGAGCACGACTTGCGACAACTGCTCGTTATGGCGCGACTGCGTGAACTTCAGCATGCCGACGCGCCGATGCCAGCGTCCGCCGTTGATCCAGCCGACCCGCATGCCGGGCGCGAGCGTTTTGTTGAACGACGTGCAATGGATCACCGTGCCGTCGGTGTCCCAGGACTTCAACGACCTGGGCGGCTGAGCGGTGTCGACCAGTTCGCGGTAGGGATCGTCTTCGATCAGCGCAATGCCGGCACGCGAACACAGTTCGACGAGCCGGGCCTTGTGCGTGTCGGGCATGACGCTGCCGAGCGGATTCTGCAGATTCGGCACGACCACCACCGTCCTGATATCCGGATGCGTTTGCAGCGCGAACGCCAGCGCTTCGACGGCGATGCCGGTGGTCGGGCTGGCCGGGATTTCGAGCGCCCGCAGGCCGAGGCTTTCGAGCACCTGCAGCAAGCCGAAGAAGCACGGCGATTCCACCGCGACCGTGTCGCCCGGCTGCGTTACGGCGCGCAAGGCTAGGTTCACGGCTTCGATGCCGCCGTGGGTCATGATCACGTCGTCCGCGCCGATCTGAATGCCGACGTCGAGCGCGCGGCGCGCAATGATCGCGCGCAATTCGGGATCGCCCTGATCGTGGCCGGCCGTGGTCAGCAAGGTCGGCCGGCGGCGCAATGCGCGCAACGCGGCCTTTTGCAAGGCGTCCGTGGGGTAAAGATCGGGCGACGCAGTCGAGCCGCCGAGATTTAACGCGTCGGGATAGCGCTGGAATTTCGACACGATCGCCGAAATCGCCGAATGGATGCCGACGAACTGCGCGGCGCCGGGGGCGGCCGCGAGATCCGGCTCGGTGGCGGCCGGCAACGTAGCCGCCTGCCGGGCGCGCACAAAGTAACCCGCGCGTGGCCGGGCCTCGATCAGCGCGTCGCGTTCCAGCGTGCGATAACTTTCGGTCGCCGTCGCGAGGCTCACGCCGTGCCTCTGCATGAACGCGCGCATCGACGGCATGCGGTCGCCGGGACGCAGCACGCCTTTATCGATCGCATGGCGGTATTGGTCGGCCAGTTGGCGGTAGAGGGGGCGGCCATCCGTGGGGCGGCTATCCGCGAGCCGGTCATCCGCAGGGCTGCCGTCCACGGGCTGTTCCTCCAGCGGCAAAACCGCTGTCGGCGCCTCGGGCATGGAAAGAGAAAAGTTCATGAACCGATGGTGCGGACAGTTAGTGCTCGGCGACAGATACACATCGGCCTGATTCCAACCGATACAGCACACTGAAATCTCGCTTTGTACCGGTTCACATAGTCCATTGCTGCGCCTGTTTTCACGTGGACGAACTCAATAAGCTGTGTGGCATGGAAACGGTTTAAAGGAGTCGATCATGCCCGCTGTAGCACCTCGCCCCGATTTGTCCCGCGCTGCCGCCACCTCCCGCGTCGCGGCCGGCCAGATGGCCGTACACAATCTGCGCGCACGCACCTCGATCGTGGCCGTCGAAGGCGATCTGCAACTCGACTTCCGCGATCACGCCCTCGCGTGGCTCGGCGATACCGTCCCGCTCACCTCGCTCGCACTGCACGAAGGCGAATGCTATGTCACGCCACAGCGTGGCGTCGTAACGATCAGCACCACGGATGCGCGATCCGCGGTGTTCGCCGTCCAGCCGTGCCGCGCCGAAAACGAGTGGCTCAGTTCCCTCGTTCAAGCCGGGCGTAATCTGGCGCGCCTCGTCAAAACGCGACTGCGGCGCGCCGTCTGATACATCCCTACCGGTGCGTGACCGGGGTGCTCTGCCCGGTCACGCGCCAGGTCACACCACTTCAAACAAACCTGCCGCGCCCTGGCCGCCGCCGATACACATCGTCACGACGACCAGCTTCGCGCCACGCCGCTTACCTTCAATCAACGCGTGGCCGGTCAGGCGCGCGCCCGACACGCCATACGGATGGCCCACCGCGATCGCGCCGCCGTTAACATTCAGACGGTCGTGCGGAATGCCGAGCTTGTCGGCGCAATACAGCACCTGCACCGCGAACGCTTCGTTCAGCTCCCACAGGTCGATATCCTCGACCTTCAGGCCGGCCTGCTTGAGCAGCTTCGGCACGGCGAACACCGGGCCAATGCCCATCTCGTCCGGCTCGCAACCGGCCACCGCGAAGCCGCGGAAAATACCGAGCGGTTGCAGACCTTCGCGCTCCGCAACTTCCGCGTTCATCACGACACAAGCCGACGCGCCGTCCGAGAACTGGCTCGCATTGCCTGCCGTAATCACGCCGCCGGGCATCGCGGTGCGAATCTTCGACACACCTTCGAGCGTCGTGTCGGCACGAATGCCTTCGTCGGCGCTGACTGTCACTTCCTTCGTGAAGAGACGCCCACTCGCTTTGTCGGCGACGCCGGCCAGCACCGTCAGCGGCACGATCTCGTCCTTGAACTTGCCGGCTTCGAGCGCGGCCGCGGCGCGCTGTTGCGAGCGCACCCCGTACTCGTCCTGACGTTCCTTCGAGATCGAGTAGCGCTTCGCGACGTTCTCGGCGGTCTGCAGCATCGACCAGTAGATTTCCGGCTTGTTCTTGCTGAGCCAGCCTTCGGCCATCATGTGGCGATTCATCTCGTTCTGCACGCACGAGATCGACTCCACGCCACCCGCGACGAACACATCGCCCTCACCGGCGATCACGCGTTGCGCGGCCAGCGCGATCGTCTGCAAACCGGACGAGCAGAAGCGGTTCACCGTCATGCCCGGCACGCTGACCGGCAAACCGGCGCGCAGTGCGATCTGGCGCGCGATGTTGGCGCCCGTCGCGCCTTCCGGATTCGCGCAGCCCATGATCACGTCTTCGATGCGCGCCGGGTCCAGCTTCGCGCGCTCGACGGCGGCCTGCGTCACATGCCCGCCGAGCGTCGCGCCGTGCGTCATGTTGAAACCGCCGCGCCATGATTTGGCCAGGCCCGTGCGGGCGGTGGATACGATTACGGCATCAGTCATGCATCTCTCCTGTGTCGACCCGAGTTGGCGCTTTAGCTGTCGACCCGAGTTGGCGCTTTAGCGCTTACTCGGGTCCCATGCAAAGCTCTTACTCGGGTCTCATGCAAAGCTCTTACTCGGGTCCCATGCCAGTTGGCCGGTCCTTCCAGATGTTGATGGTGGGCGCGCCGGCGGATCGCTCGGTCGCCCCACTTCACTCATTTCAGTCGCTCGCTCATTGAGCCCGAGCGGCGGCGCTTCAGCCGTTGAACCCACGGCCCTTTGCCGCCAGCTCCGCGATGCTCGGCGCCAGTTGCCACGCATCGCCATTCGGCCGCGACGCATAGCGGCGAATCGCACGCTCGACGTTGTAGAGGCCGACCGTATCCGCGTACAGCATCGGGCCGCCGCGATAGAGCGGGAAGCCGTAGCCGGTCAGATAGACCATGTCGATATCCGACGCCTTCGACGCAATGCCTTCCTCGAGAATCTTCGCGCCTTCATTGACGAGCGCGAACACGAGGCGCTCGACGATTTCCTCGTCGCTGATCTTGCGGCGCTCCGCGTTGGTTTCCTTCGAGAACGCTGCGATCATGTCGTCGACCACTTTCGACGGATACGCAGTACGGTCCCCCGCCTTGTAGTCGTACCAGCCACCGCCGGTCTTCTGCCCGAAGCGGCCGGTCTCGCACAGACGGTCGGCAATCTTCGAGTAGTGCATGTCGGGATGTTCCTGATAGCGGCGCTTGCGAATCGCCCAGCCGATGTCGTTGCCGGCCAGGTCGCTCATGCGGAACGGGCCCATCGCAAAGCCGAACTTCTCGATTGCCTTGTCCACCTGCGCGGGCAATGCGCCTTCTTCGAGCATGAAGAGCGCCTGGCGGATGTACTGCTCGATCATCCGGTTGCCGATGAAGCCGTCGCACACGCCCGAGACCACCGCGGTTTTCTTGATCTTCTTTGCGAGCTTCATGACGGTGGCGAGCACGTCTTTCGCCGTGGCCTTGCCGCGCACCACTTCGAGCAGCTTCATCACGTTCGCCGGGCTGAAGAAGTGCATGCCGACCACGTCTTGCGGGCGCTTCGTGAAAGCGGCGATCTTGTCGACATCCAGCGTCGACGTGTTCGACGCGAGGATCGCGCCGGGCTTCGCTACTTCGTCCAGACGCTTGAACACCTGCTCCTTGACGCCCAGTTCTTCGAACACCGCTTCGACGATCAGGTCGGCGTTTTTCAGATCGTCGTAGGAAAGTGTTGGCGTGATCAAGGCCATGCGCTGTTCCAGCGCTTCGGGCTTGAGCTTGCCCTTCTTGACGGTGGCTTCGTAATTCTTGCGGATCGTGGCGAGACCGCGATCGAGTGCTTCCTGCTTCGTTTCCAGCAGCGTGACCGGAATGCCGGCGTTGATGAAGTTCATCGCGATGCCGCCGCCCATCGTGCCGGCGCCGATCACGGCCACCTGCTTGATGTCGCGCACCGGCGTATCCGACGGCACATCGGGAATCTTGCTCGCCGCGCGTTCGCCGAAGAATGCGTGACGCAGTGCGTGGCTTTCCGGCGTTTGCACGAGCGCGACGAAGCATTCGCGTTCGAACGCGAGGCCCTTATCGAAACCGCTCTGCACGCCCGCTTCCACGGCGTCGATACACTTCAGCGGAGCCGGGAAATTCTTCGCCATCGCGGCAACCGTATTGCGCGCGAACTGGATGAAACCGGCGGCATTCGGATGCTCGATCTTGCGGTCGCGCACCTTCGGGTGCGGGCCGGCCTGTGCCCCGACCTTGCGGGCAAACGCGAGCGCCGCTTCAGCCAGATCGCCTTCCACGACCTGGTCGAACAGCCCCGAATCGGCCAGCTTCTCCGACATCACCGGCGCGCCGGAGACGATCATGTTGAGCGCGGCTTCAAGGCCAATTGCGCGCGGCAGACGCTGCGTGCCGCCCGCGCCCGGCAGGATGCCGAGCTTCACTTCCGGCAGCGCGATCTGCGCGCCAGGTGCGGCGATGCGGTAATGCGCGCCGAGCGCAAGTTCAAGGCCGCCGCCCATGGCAACGCTATGAATCGCGGCGACAACCGGCTTGGTACTCCCTTCGACGGTCTTGATGACCGTATGGAGGGTCGGCTCCTGGGTCGCCTTCGGCGTGTTGAATTCGGTGATATCGGCGCCGCCAGAAAAGGCTTTGCCGGCGCCCGTCAGCACGATCGCCTTGATGGCCGGGTCGTTCTGCGCGCGCTCGATCCCTTCGACGATACCGGCTCGCGTCGAAAGGCCGAGGCCGTTTACGGGGGGATTGTTCAGCGTAATGACGGCCACGCCGTCATGAGTTGTGTAGTCCACTGCCATCTGCCTGCCTCCGTGCGATGAGGCGGCGCATGACGCGCCGCCCGTCCGGGATTATCGAGTCGGCTCATAGTCCGACTTTAGCGCCGATTCCCCGGGGTCAGCAGGCAGAATACACAAAAAAGCACGCTCGTTCAATTTATCGTTAGGCGGGGTTTCCCCTGGCAGGCGGAGTCAGCGGGCAATCCTTTTCGTCTTCGAGCGCGGACGGCAGCACGTGGTCGCGAAAAATGTCGCGCAGCTTGAGCTTTTGCAGCTTGCCGGTGGCCGTGTGCGGCAACTCTTCGACGAAAACGACGTCGTCGGGAATCCACCATTTCGCGACCTTGCCGTCGTAGAACGCGAGCAACTCCTCGCGCGTCACGTCGAAACCCGCCCGCTTGACCACCACCAGCAGCGGCCGCTCGGTCCATTTCGGATGCGCGCAGGCAATGCACGCGGCCTCGGCCACCGCTGGATGCGCGATCGCGACGTTCTCGATGTCGATCGAACTGATCCACTCACCGCCCGACTTGATCACATCTTTCGAGCGATCCGTGATGTGCAGGAAGCTGTCGCGGTCGATGGTGGCGACGTCGCCGGTCGGGAACCAGCCGTCCACGAGCGGCGACTCGTCCTTGCGGAAATACCGGTCGATCACCCACGGACCGCGCACGTGCAGATCGCCGAACGCCACGCCGTCCCAGGGCAGATCGCGCCCGTCTTCGCCGACGATCTTCATATCGACGCCATACAGCACATGGCCCTGCTTTTCGAGCAGTTTGCGCTGCTCCTCGATCGGACGCTGACTCTGTTCCCACGTCAGTTTCGACAGGGTGCCGAGCGGCGACATTTCCGTCATGCCCCATGCATGGATCACCTGCACGCCGTACTCGTCCTCGAAGGTTCGCAGCATGGCCGGTGGGCATGCCGAGCCGCCGATCACCGTGCGATTGAGCGAGGAGAAGCGCACCTTGGCCTCGCGCAGATAGTTGAGCAGGCCGAGCCACACCGTCGGCACGCCGGCCGAATAGGTGACGCGCTCGCTTTCCATCAGTTCATACAGCGACTTGCCGTCGAGATCCTTACCGGGGAAAACCAGCTTGGCGCCGGTCAGCGGCGCGGAGTGCGGAATGCCCCACGCGTTCACATGAAACATCGGCACGACCGGCAGCACGGAGTCGCGCGCGGACAGGCTCATCGCATCGGGCAGCGCCGCGCCGAACGCATGCAGCACCGTCGAACGATGCGAATACAGCGCGCCTTTCGGATTGCCGGTGGTGCCGGACGTATAGCAGAGATAAGAGGCCTGACGTTCGTCGATGGCCGGCCAGTCGTAGTGGCCATTCTGGGCGTCCAGCAAGGTTTCGTAGCTCAGCACCGGCGTTTGCATCTTCGGCAGATGCGCTTCGTCGGCCAGCGCGATCCAGCCGCGCACTTTGGGGCAGTGCGGCGCGAGCGCGTCGACGAGCGGTGCGAACGTGGTGTCGAACAGCACGTAGGCGTCGTCGGCGTGGTTGACGATGTAGGCGATCTGATCGGGAAAGAGGCGCGGGTTGATCGTGTGGCAGACGGCGCCGAAACCGGTCGTGCCGTAATACGCTTCCAGATGCCGGTAGCCGTTCCAGGCCAGCGTGGCCACCCGCTCGCCGGGCTCGACACCGAGCGCGATCAGCGCCTGCGCCAGCTGCTTCGCGCGCTTTTCACAGTCGCGATAGGTATAGCGATGCACGTCGCCTTCGATGCGTCGCGACACGATCTCGGTGTCGCCGAAATGCCGCGCGGCATGCGCGAGCAACGAGGACACGGTGAGCGGCACGTCCATCATCTGGCCAAGCAGCGGCGTCGTCATAAAGAGAGGTCTCCTCGCCTTGTGTGCGTCATTGAGGTTGCTGTTCGAGGCCGTGCGGCATGCTCCGGAACGGTGCGGGCGCGCTCCGGCAGGAGACGCCCGGCACGCGAGCGGCATGGGGCGAAAGGCCGGCCAGCAGCTCCGCGGGCGCGGACTTACAATATCGGTTAATCCAGAGGCGCTCAATATGTCGTTTTCCCCAAGCATTGCAGGGTTATCCGAGCCTTTATCGGCTCTTTCCAACGCACTTACCGCCTCGCCCGAAAGCGCGTTCGCGCGCCTCGGCAGCGTGTTTCTGACCCGGCTGCCGGCGGCGCCGCTCAGCGCACCGTACGTGGTCGGGTTCTCCGAAGAAACCGCTGCGTTGCTCGGCTTAGAGCCCGGGCTCCAGAACGATCCGGGCTTTGCCGAACTGTTCTCCGGCAACGCCACACGCGAATGGCCCGCCGAAGCACTGCCGTATGCATCGGTGTATTCGGGGCATCAGTTCGGGGTGTGGGCCGGCCAGCTCGGCGACGGCCGCGCGCTCGGTCTCGGCGAAGTCGAGCACGACGGCCAGCGCTTCGAGCTGCAGCTCAAAGGCGCGGGCCGCACGCCCTATTCGCGCATGGGCGACGGCCGCGCCGTCCTGCGCTCGTCGATTCGCGAATATCTGTGTTCGGAAGCGATGCATCACCTCGGCATTCCGACCACGCGCGCGCTGTGCGTGATCGGTTCCGACCAGCCGGTGCGCCGCGAAGAAGTCGAAACCGCGGCAGTCGTCACGCGCGTGGCGCCGAGTTTCGTACGCTTCGGGCACTTCGAGCATTTCTATTCGAACGATCGCGTCGACGCACTGCGCGCCCTCGCCGACCATGTGATCGATCGCTTCTATCCGCATTGCCGCGAAACCGGCGATCCGTATCTCGCGCTGCTGAACGAAGCGGTGCTGTCCACGGCCGATCTGATGGTCGAATGGCAAGCTGTCGGCTTCTGCCATGGCGTGATGAATACCGACAACATGTCGATCCTCGGTCTCACGATCGACTACGGCCCATTCGGCTTCATGGACGGCTTCGACGCCGGCTACATCTGCAATCACTCGGATTCGCAAGGCCGTTACGCGTACAAGATGCAGCCGCAGATCGCCTACTGGAACCTCTTCTGCCTCGCGCAAGGCCTGTTGCCACTATTGGGTGAGCAGCATGAGGAGAGCGTGCGCGGCGACAAGGCGATCGAAGACGCGCAACGCGTGCTCGGCGGCTTCAAGGACCGTTTCGCGCCCGCGCTGGAACAACGCATGCGCGCCAAGCTCGGCCTGGAAACCGAACGCGACGGCGACGACACGCTAGTCAACCGTCTGTTCGAAGTGATGCACGCCAACCGCGCGGATTTCACGCTGACGTTCCGCAATCTGGCGCGTATTTCCCGGCGCGACTCAAGCGGCGACGCATCCGTGCGCGACCTGTTTCTCGACCGTGCCGCGTTCGACGCGTGGGTGAACGACTACCGCGCGCGTTTGTCCCATGAAACACGCGACGACGCCGCGCGCGCCATTGCAATGAACCGTGTCAACCCCAAATTCGTACTTCGCAATCATCTGGCGGAAACGGCGATCCGCCGGGCAAAAGAGAAGGATTTCTCCGAAGTGGAACGTTTGGCCGCCGTGCTGCGCCGCCCGTTCGACGAGCAACCGGAGAATGAAGCGTATGCGGGGCTGCCGCCTGATTGGGCCAGTTCGCTGGAAGTGAGCTGCTCTTCGTGACGAGCCCCAAAAACAATCTCGAGACAGGAACCCCGACCATGAACAAACCCGACGACCTCAACAGCGGCGCGCCCGCCGTGCAGAAAGACGACGCCGAATGGCGCAAACAGCTCTCCGACATCGAATATCAGGTGACGCGCCACGCGGCCACCGAGCGCCCCTTTACCGGCCGCTATCACGATCACTGGGACCGCGGCATCTATGATTGCGTCTGCTGCGGCACGCCGCTGTTCGAATCGGACACCAAGTTCGACGCCGGTTGCGGCTGGCCGAGCTACTTCAAGCCGATCAACGGCGAGGTGATCGCCGAAAAAACCGACCGCTCGCACGGGATGCTGCGCATCGAGGTGCAGTGCAAGAACTGCGGCGCGCACCTGGGTCACGTGTTCGAAGACGGACCGGCGCCGACCGGTCTGCGTTACTGCATCAATTCGGCTGCGTTACAATTCGAGCCCAAGTAACGCAGCGCGGAGTTCGGCGCGTTGCCGGCCGGCGTCTGTCATGAAACGCCAGCCGGTGGCGGCTCCCTTCATCCGGCTTGCGCACCGATCAACGCAGCGGTCAACGCGGCGCTTACCCGGCACGGCAATCCTGCTACGAATGGCGCAACGCGCCGCTCCGGGCTGCCGCGGCGGGTTTGCGCCGCATTCCCCGCCACCGGGCGCCCCGCGCCGCGTCCCCGTTCCTTCGACCCATTCTCCGTATTCCCGACCAGATAATGAAATTCCTGTTCGATCTGTTCCCGATCATCCTGTTTTTCGTCGCCTTCAAGATATGGGGCATTTTCACGGCGACGGCAGTGGCGATCGTTGCCACGCTGGTGCAGATCGCGTGGGTGGCCTTCCGCCACCGCAAGGTCGACCCGATGCTGTGGGTGAGCCTCGGCGTCGTCACCGTATTCGGCGGCGCGACGCTCGTGCTGCACAACGACACCTTTATCAAATGGAAGCCGACCGTGCTGTACTGGGCGTTTTCGGTCGCGCTGATCGTCTCGCAACTCGCCTTCAACAAGAACCTGATCGAAGCGATGATGGGCAAGCAGATCACGCTGCCGCACGCGATCTGGGGCAAGCTGAATATCGTCTGGGCGATTTTCTTCGTACTGCTGGGCCTGGTGAATCTGTTCGTCGCGTACAACTACACGACCGATCAGTGGGTCAATTTCAAGCTGTTCGGCGCGACCGGGTGCCTGGTGGTTTTCATCGTCGGACAGAGTTTGTGGCTATCGAAGTACATGAAGGAAGAATGACATGACGAGCGATGTGTTCATGCACGCCACCACCGCCGAGCGCGCCGCGCTGATCGAGGCGCGCCTCACCGCGGCGCTCGCGCCGGTCGCCTCGATCCAGATCACGGACGACAGCGCGCAGCACGCGGGCCATGCCGGCGCGTCTGCCGGCGGTCATTTCACTGTCACGATCGTGGCCGCCGCATTTGCCGGCAAGGCCCGCGTGGCGCGGCATCGCATGGTGTATGATGCGCTGGCCGATGCCATGCAGCGCGGCATTCACGCCCTTGCAATCACGGCGTATACGCCCGAAGAATTCGCTTTGTTGCCCCGCTAGGAAACCTTTCGATGACCTTGAAGAAAACCCGCCTTTGGGTATTGCTGGCTGCCTTTGCGGCCGCACCTGCATTCGCACAGAACATCGCTGTCGTAAACGGCACGCCGATTCCGAAATCGCGCGCCGACGCGTTGATCAATCAACTGGTTCAACAAGGCAAGCAAGACTCGCCGCAACTGCAAATGGCCGTGCGTGAAGAGTTGGTGAACCGCGAAATCCTGATGCAGGAAGCGCTGCGCCGCGGCCTGCCGAATCGTCCGGACGTCAAGGCGCAAATCGCCGTTGCACAGCAAACCGTCGTGCTGCGCGCGCTGATCGAAGACTTCGTGAAGAACAACACGCCGACCGACGCCGAAGTCACCGCGCGCTACAACGCGCTGGTCAAGGACGCGGGCGGCAAGGAATACCATCTGCACCACATCCTCGTGGACAACGAACAGCAAGCCAAGGATCTGATCGCCAAGATCAAGGGCGGCGCGAGCTTCGAAGACCTCGCCAAGCAATACTCGAAGGACCCGGGATCGGGCAAGAATGGCGGCGACCTGGACTGGTCGGACCCGAAGGCCTACGTGCCTGAATTCGCGGATGCGGCCACGCATCTGCAGAAGGGCCAGATGACCGACACGCCGGTGCATACGCAATTCGGCTGGCACATCATCCGTGTCGACGACATCCGCGACGTCACGCCGCCGCCGCTCGAACAGGTGCGTCCGCAGATCGTGCAGCAGATTCAGCAGGAAAAGCTGCAGGCGTTCGAAGAAGGTTTGCGTAAGAACGCGAAGATCCAGTAAGCTTCTGGCTTGCTGCTTCAGAGCAAAAAAACCGCCCTCGGGCGGTTTTTTGTTTCTGCGGATTTCATGTGGGATTGCCGGCCCCTCGAGGGCACCGATATCAGTTGCGCAAAGCTCGGCTCATCTCCGCGAGCGGCATGGCAGCAATCGAGTCGAGCAAACGGACTTCGCCGGCATTGGGCTGCGCAATCTCGTCGACCGCGCGCCGGGTGTCCGCCACCCTGGCGTCGACAATCGCGAGCATCTCATCGAGCAATTTTTCCGCACCTTTTGGCTGGAGGCCAAGCGCTTCGCCGAATATCAGCATGTTCTTTCTGGAAATGTCCACAAACTGGGTGGCCTCTCCAACCGGCATGGTCAGATCGCAGTGAGGCCAACGGTCCCGCTGATTCGGCTGGTAGGTCGGCGTATGGTAGACGACCGTGCTGACCAGATCGTAAAACGGCGCCAACATGTAGCCTCGCGCACTCACGAAAAACGAGAGGTTTTTGAGGTGAGAATCCGCGTTGCCGATTAACACGTTGAAGACCGCCCAGCGGAACACATCTAGACGTGCCTTTGCCCGTGTGCCGGTTATTTCGATAGCATCCCTGAGTATCTGCGCCGTCGCGTTCCGATATTTGAAATGACGGTCGTAGTTCAACAGTTGCATTGCGTCGACCGTGTGCAGGCGTCGAACCGGTTCCGCGCTCATATCACGATCGAAGCGGTCGATAACATAGCAGGCCGAGGGCACGCGCATGAAATGCGTAGGCGGCACGCGCACGCCCATCGCTTGCGCGAGGCGCATGCAGAAAAATTCGTTGATCGCCGAATGAGGATAGCCTGTGCTTCGCATGTCAGGCTTGAGCAGATGCATCGACGGCTCATTGCCCACGGGCTCGGAAAGCTCGTAATTCGGTGCGTCACCTCGCAAGGACAGCAGCAGCTTTTGTTGGGCGCCCGCCGCGGACATGCGTTTGGGTGCGGTGGTGCTGAGCGCACGCTGCGGCATGGCCTGAATGCGAGCCTCCAGTTCCGCATACGACAAGGGCTGCAAACCGGCGGATGCCTCGCGCTCGCCCTCCGCGAGCAGCGTCAAGGCTCCTGCCGACTCCCGTCCGTAGTAGGCAAGCAGACCCCACGCATCGCTCGCATTGACTTTGGCTTCACGAGCAAGCGCCGTGCGCATTTCCTCTTCAGGCAAAAGATTGTCGAAGAACCATTGCACCGGCCGCTGGCTCGACCCGTCGACGAAAGGCCCGGCGTGTAGAGGAAAAGCAGGTGAAAGCGCGAATGCGTCTTCGCGGCCCAGCCAGTCCTTATCGTAGGTAAATGACCAGATGCCGCTGTCATCACTCACGACGCCAACGCGCCGGCCATTCGCGTAGGCGACGAGCGTTCTAGCTGCCATGAGCTGCTCGTCTGCGCTTGGGGGCCTTCGCGGCCAGGGCCGGAGGAATATCGACGGAAACCTGCGCGCGCAGCGTTATGCCCAGTTCGCCAAGAAGGTGGAGCACCTTGCCGATCTGGGCGGTCGGCTTACCCGCCTCGATGTGCGTAATGAATTTTGGAGACAGGCCGGTGGCGATGGCGACGTCGTCGCGCGTCAGCCCTTGCGCGAGCCTTGATGCCCGCACAAGATCGCCCAACTCCGTCATGCCGCTGATGTAAACCTCAGACTGACGCATTCTCTACCCCACCCGTTCGTACACGCTCGGGAACATTATGCCAGAGATAGATCCAGGAGCCCAAGTTCGTACCCGACCGGGTACGAATTCTCGAATTGAAAAGTGCTATAGCCATTTCGTACCCGAGCGGATACGAGCGGCACCAACCCTGCAAGTATCACGTTCACTCGTGCCTGATCGGATACGAAGAACACGAGAAGAACACGAACTGAACGTCGCCAATCTAATGGCAGCAACGCGGCGGTCCAGCACAGAAGCCGCCCGCTGTCGGCTGACGACAGCCGTCGTACCGGCAGACCGCCACGCCCGGATAACGCGGCGATCTGCATTACAACGCTATTAGCCCAGCCAGCGGCGGGCGTTCTGGAACACGCGCAGCCACGGGCTCGCGTCGGTATCGCCCTCGCCCCAGCCTTCCGGATGCCAGCTCATCTGCACCGCACGATGCACGCGCTCGGTGTGCGGCATCAACACGGTGAAGCGGCCATCCGGCGTTGTGACCGAGGTGATGCCGTCCGGCGAACCGTTCGGGTTGAACGGATACTGCTCCGTTGCCTGACCACGGTGATCGACGAAGCGCATCGACACGTCGACCTTCGACGCATCGCCTTGCTGCGAGAAGTCCGCGTAACCCTCGCCGTGCGCGATCGCCACTGGAATGCGCGAGCCTTCCATGCCGGCAAAGAAGATCGACGGCGAAGCCTGCACTTCGACCAGCGAGAAGCGCGCTTCGAATTTCTCCGACTTGTTGCGCGTGAACTTCGGCCAAGCTTCGGCGCCCGGAATCATCGACGCGAGGCTGCTCATCATCTGGCAGCCGTTGCAGATGCCCAGCGCAAACGTGTCTTCGCGGCCAAAGAACGCGGCAAACATATCGGCCAGTTGCGAGTTGAAGCGAATCGCCTTCGCCCAGCCTTCACCGGCACCCAGCGTGTCGCCGTACGAGAAACCACCGCACGCCACCGCGCCGGCGAAATCCGCCAGATTGGCGCGGCCGGCCAGCAGGTCACTCATGTGCACGTCGTGCGCGTCGAAACCGGCGCGATCGAATGCATAGGCCGTTTCGAGGTGCGAGTTCACGCCCTGCTCACGCAGGATCGCGACACGCGGACGTGCGCTCTTGCCGATGAACGGCGCAGCAACGTCTTGTGACGGATCGAACGTGAGAACCGGCGAGATGCCCGGATCAGCGGCGTCGGAAAGCGCGTCGTATTCGGCATCTGCACAGGCCGGGTTGTCGCGCAGACGTGAAATACGCCAGCTCACTTCGCTCCACGCGCGATGCAATTCGGTACGCGGTGCTTCGTAGATCTTCCTGGCGTCGCGATAGATTTCGATCGTGTCGCGTTCATTGGTCTTGCCGATCACGTGCGAGCATGCCGACAGACCGTGTTCACGCAACGCGCCCAGCACCGCGTCGCGGTCTGTCGCACGCACCTGAATCACCGCGCCAAGTTCCTCGTTGAAGAGCGCGCGGATCGTGCGGTCTTCACGACGGCCGCTGGTCTGCTTCGCCCAGTCTTTCGCGTCGCCGTAATCGGATTCGTGGTTCGGATCGAGCACCAGCATATCGACGTTCAGCGACACGCCGACGTGACCCGCAAACGCCATTTCGCACACCGTTGCCCACAGGCCGCCATCCGAGCGGTCGTGGTACGCAAGCAGCTTGCCGTCGCTATTGAGCGACTGGATCGCGGTGAAGAAACGCTTGAGATCTTCCGGATCGTCGACATCCGGCACCGTATCGCCGACCTGCTGCGTAACTTGCGCGAGGATACTGCCGCCCAGACGATGCTTGGCGCGGCCAAGGTCGATCGCGATCAGCACCGAATCGCCCACCTCATTCGCGCGGCGCAGTTGCGGCGTGAGGTGGCGGCGCACGTCTTCGACCGGCGCGAACGCCGAGATGATCAGCGAGACCGGCGCGACGACTTCCTTCGCCACGCCACGGTCTTCCCACTTGGTGCGCATGGACAGCGAATCCTTGCCGACCGGAATGCTGATGCCGAGCGCCGGGCACAGCTCCATGCCAATCGCCTTGACCGTGTCGTAGAGCGCGGCGTCTTCGCCCGCTGCGCCGCAGGCGGCCATCCAGTTCGCCGACAGCTTGAGCTTGTCGAGCGACGCGATCGGCGCCGCCGCGATATTGGTCACCGCCTCGCCGACCGCCATACGGCCCGAGGCCGGCGCGTTGATCACGGCGAGCGGCGTGCGCTCGGCCATGGTCATCGCTTCGCCGCGGAAACCCGCGTAATCCATGGTCGTGATGGCGACGTCGGCCACCGGCACTTGCCACGGCCCGACCATCTGGTCACGCGCTGTCGTGCCGCCCACCGAGCGGTCGCCGATCGTGATCAGGAACGACTTGCTGGCAACCGTGGGGTGCCGCAGCACGCTCACCGCGACCTCCGGCAACGCGATGCCGGTGACGTCCACCGGTTCAAACTTCTGTTCGACGCGCTTCACGTCGCGATGCATGCGCGGCGCCTTGCCGAGCAGCACTTCCATCGGCATGTCGACCGGCTGGTGCACAGCGTCGCCACCCGCTTGCGAATCGATCACCTTCAATTGACGCTCGGCCGTGGCCGTGCCGACCACCGCGAACGGGCAACGCTCGCGCTCGCACATGGCTTCGAAGGCCGGCAGATCGGCCGGCGCAATCGCCAGAACGTAACGCTCCTGCGCCTCGTTCGACCAGATTTCGCGCGGCGACAAACCGCTCTCTTCCAGTTGGATCTTGCGCAGGTCGAAGATCGCGCCCTTGCCCGCACCATCCACCACTTCCGGGAACGCGTTCGACAACCCGCCCGCGCCCACGTCGTGAATGCTCAGAATCGGATTCTTCTCACCGAGTTGCCAGCACGCGTTGATCACTTCCTGCGCGCGGCGCTCGATTTCCGGATTGCCGCGCTGGACCGAGTCGAAATCGAGTTCGGCCGTGTTGGTGCCGGTCGCCATCGAACTGGCGGCGCCGCCGCCCATGCCGATGCGCATACCCGGACCGCCGATCTGGATCAGTAGCGAGCCTTCCGGCAGATCGTGCTTGTGCGTGTGTTGATCGGAGATATTGCCGATGCCGCCGGCGATCATGATCGGCTTGTGATAACCGCGCACCAGACCCGCGACGTTCTGCTCATAAGCGCGGAAATAGCCGCCCAGATTTGGACGGCCGAATTCGTTATTGAACGCGGCGCCGCCGAGCGGGCCGTCGATCATGATTTGCAGCGGCGACGCGATACGGTCAGGACGGCCGTACGCTTCGAACTTGTCGTCCGGGTTCCGGTGCGCCAGCGGCTGGGCGGCGTCGCGCGCGTTTTCCCAGGCTTCCACGCCGTCCGGCAATTCCAGATTCGACACCGTAAAGCCCGCCAGACCCGCCTTCGGACGCGCACCGCGGCCGGTCGCGCCTTCGTCGCGGATTTCGCCGCCCGCGCCGGTCGAGGCGCCCGGGAACGGCGAGATCGCGGTGGGGTGATTGTGCGTTTCCACCTTCATCAAGGTGTGCGTCAGTTCAACGCCGCGGCGATAGTGCTCGGGCAATTCGTTCGCGCCGAGCTCAGCCGGCGTGCGCGGGAACCAGCGCTCGGCCATGCCGCCCGCCATGATCGCCGAATTATCCGAATACGCGACGATCGTGCCTTGCGGGTTCAGCTTCTCCGTGTTGCGGATCATGTTGAACAGCGAGATGTCCTGCTTCTCGCCGTCGATCGTCCATTCAGCGTTGAAAATCTTGTGGCGGCAGTGCTCGCTGTTGGCCTGCGCGAACATCATCAGCTCGACGTCGGTCGGATTGCGGCCGAGTTTCGTGAAGGCGTCGACCAGGTAGTCGATTTCGTCGTCGGCGAGCGCGAGGCCCAGTTCGGTGTTCGCCGCTTCCAGCGCGCCACGGCCGTTGCTCAGCACGTCGACGGTTTGCAGCGGCTTGGCCGGCAGTTCGTCGAACAGATGCAACGCATGATCGCGCGAGGGCGCCACGCTTTCGGTCATGCGGTCGTGCAACGCCGCGGCGACGGCCGCACGGGCCTCATCTGAGAGCGCTTTCTTGCCGCCTAACAGACCGCTTTTCAGGGTGACCGTGTATTCGACCCCGCGTTCGATGCGGCGCACCTGCGTCAGGCCGCACAGGTGGGCAATATCGGTTGCCTTGCTGGCCCACGGCGACACGGTGCCGAAACGCGGCACCACGAGGAAAGTTTCAGCCGTGCCGCGCTCTTTGGTTTCTTCGAGCGGATCGCCGTAGTGCATCAGCGCTTCGATCTTCGCGTTGTCTTCCGCGGACAGCGGGGTTTGTGCGTTGACGAAGTGCAGATACTGCCCGCGCACGCCGGTGATGTTGGCGTCGATGCGCGTGAGCGTGTCGAGCAGGCGGGTTTGACGGAAATCGGAAAGGGCCGAAGCGCCGGGGAAACACGAGAAGTGGGCCATGGACTTGACGTTGCGTCGCTAATGATGCCGATGAGTGATGCCGATGAGTCGCGCGTGCAGGCGACGTGAGGCGGAAAGGAAGTCCGAGATTATACCCCGGGAACGGGCTTCCGACGGGCTTCGCACCAGGGTTTTGGCGGGGTTTGCGTGGTGGATCGGGCCGGCCGTGGCGGCGCTTCGGCGTAGCGCTCGCGTGGCAGAGCCATCCGTTTGACTGCTATCATTCGGCGTTTCACCAGATCGGCGCGAGCGGCCTGAGCAATGCCGGGCAGCGCGCCGCATGCCACGCTTAACGGGAACGCGGCGTTTCGGCCTCCCGCCGGCAAATCGAATCAGATATGGATGTCATCGTCATTGGCGGCGGGATTGTGGGCGTCGCCACCGCTTATCAGCTGCGCGCGGCCGGCCACCGGGTATGCGTCGTCGAGCGCCACGCCACGGTCGCGCAAGGCGCGACCTATGGGCACGGCGGCACCGTGCTGCCGACCCCGCTCGACGTCTGGTTCGGCCCGACTTTCATGGCGAGCCGCCAGGGCGCCAAAAACGGCGTGATCAGCAAGGCCGGCTTTAACGGGCCGGCACGCCAGTTCGTCAAGCAACTGGCCGCCTTGCAGGAGCCCGAGGCGTTCAGCCGCCAGTACGCGCGCCTGCGTCCGCTGATCGAAGCCTCGCGCGAGGCCATGGCCGATATCGAAGCGCGCTTCGGGCTGGAATTCGAACAGGCCAGCGGCCTCCTCTATCTGGTGCGTTCCGAGCAGGAATGGCAGCAGACCCAGACGGCGCTCGATCTGCTGCGCCAATACGAAGTCCCGCACCACGTGCTGACGCCGGCCGAATGCGCCGCATTCGAGCATTCGGTAAGGACCGAGCCGGAATTCGCCGGCGGGGTGCTGTTCGACCACGAGCGCACGGCCAATTGCCCGCTTTTCGCCAAACTGATCAAGCAGACCCTCGATACGCAAGGCGGCGTGCAATTCATGCTGGGCTGCGAGGTCTCGGCGATCCGCCTCGAAGGCCAGCGCGCCGCGGTGGAGCTGGCGCCACGGCCGGGCGCCGGTTCTGCCGCCGCACGTTCACGCGAAGTCGACGTGATCAACGCCGACGCAATCGTCGTCGCCGCCGGTTACGGCAGTCTGCCGCTGCTCGAGCGCTTGGGGTTGCGGCTGCCGCTGCATCCGTTGCGCCTGCATAACCTGGTGGCGCCCATCGCGCATGAGGAATGCGCGCCGCATGTGGCGATTGTGGACGCGGTCAAGCGGATTACGGTCAGCCGCATGAATCATCGCCTGCGGGTTGCGGGCGGCGCGGTTTTGCAAAGCGCTGCTCAGATCGACAAGCCGCTGGGCGAGGCGCTCACGAAAGAAGCGCTGGCGTTGCTGGGCCAGGCGACGCACGACTGGATCCCGGGCGCTGCGCGAATCTCCGCCGCCCTGCCGTGGGAAGGCGTAAAACTGCTGTCGCCGGACGGCTTGCCGGTGATCGGCAACGCGCTTCATCCGCGCCTGTTCGTGAATGCCGGCCATGGGCCTGCCGGTTGGGGCCTGGCATGCGGAGCGGGCAAACTGGTCGCCGACCTGATCTCGGGTAACACCCCCGAGGTCCCCGCCGACACCCTGGCGGCGCTGCGCGCGGACCGTTTCCAGTAAAAGGCGGGCCCGCTCAGCAGCGGGTCCTTGCCAATACGGTGCGCGCCCGACGCCTATCGGCACTACCATAGTGGCTCCTCAAGCTTCGTCGCCTTGTCCAAGGTGAACCCCAAGCCTCGCCATGACCGCGCCCGAATCCACGCCCCCGACCTTGATCAGCCCGCGCGACCGGGCCTTGCCGCTGCTCACGCTGACCGATCTGCGAATCCTTGAAAACCAGGCCGCGGCGACGCTGCCTGAGCACACGCTGATGTCGCGCGCCGGCAAAGCCGCCGCAAGCTATCTGCAGGAACAGATCAGCCGCGATACGTCGATCGAAAAATCGAAGCACAAGGTATGGATCGTGGCCGGCCCGGGCAACAACGGCGGCGACGCCCTGGTGATGGCCGCGGAGCTTCACCAGGCCGGCATCGCCGTCGACCTGTGCATGCCGCTTGAAGTCAAACCAGCCGACGCCCGCTGGGCGCTCGACATGGCCCGCGTGGCGGGCGTCGCCATCACCGCGGCGCCGCCGGCCTCGCTGGAAAGCTATACGTGGCTGGTGGACGGCATGTTCGGGATCGGCCTGACCCGCCCTCTGGAAGGCATCTTTGCGGGCATCGCCCGTCAACTGTTGCAACGCACCAAGGCAAAGCGGGCAAGAGGCGGCGTCCTTGCGCTCGACACACCCAGCGGTCTCGATACCGATACCGGCATGGTGATCGGCGGGCAGCGGGATCAGGACAAGGGCGGCAGCGCAAGCTCGAGCGATGCTTGCGCGGTGCATGCCACCCACACGATCACCTTTATCGGCGCGAAACCCGGTCTTTTCACCGCGCAGGGCCGCGATCTCGCCGGCCGGGTGACGGTGGCGCCGATCGGCGTCGACAGTAGCGCTCGCACGGCCGTGCAACTCAGCGCGCCCGAGCTGTTCGCCGCCTTCCTGCCGGCACGCGACTTCGCCACCAACAAGGGTACGTTCGGCAGTCTCGCCGTGGTCGGCGGCGACACCGGCATGTGCGGCGCACCGATCCTCGCCGCGCGCGCGGCGCTTTATACCGGCGCGGGCAAAGTGCACGTCGCGTTGCTTGGCGACGGCGCCCCGCCCTACGATCCGCCGCATCCTGAACTGATGTTGCATGCAATCGACACGCTGCCGCTCGACAAGATGGATGCGCTCGCCGTCGGCTGCGGCATGGGTCAGCGCGATCGGGCCACACATGTCATGCACGACGTGCTGCCGCTCGACGTGCCTAAACTGTTCGACGCCGACGCACTCAATCTGATTTCCACCGACCCGTCGCTCGCCGCCGAAGTCACCGCGCGTGGCGTACAAGGCGACCCGTGCGTACTGACGCCGCATCCACTCGAAGCCGCGCGCCTGCTCGGCACCGACGCGCCGGGCGTGCAACGCGACCGCCTCGCCGCCGCGCGGGCACTGGCCGCGCGCTTCGCCGCCGTGATCGTGTTGAAAGGCACGGGCACCGTGATCGCCGCGCCGGATGGCCGCGTCGCGATCAATCCGACCGGCAATGCCGCACTGGCGACAGGCGGCACCGGCGACGTGCTCGGTGGCATCATCGGCGCGCTGCTCGCCCAGCATCTGCCGCGCTACGAAGCTGCGCTGGCGGGCGTCTATCTGCACGGCCTCGCCGCCGACACATTGAGCGCACAAGGCCACGGCCCAGCCGGTCTGACGGCAGGCGAACTCGCCCCGATGGTGCGGACGTTGCTAAACCGGATGTTCTATCCGGCGGCCGCTGAATAAACCAACCCGTCCCACAGTTTGCGTCGAGCGACTCAACACAGCCGAACCGCTGCCACCCCGCTGTCACCTGTCACGCAACGCCGCTATACTGACTAACTGCGCCGCGCGTCGGGTCATCGCGGGCTGCAGCGAGACTTCGGCGGCCGACTCGATTACGAGGCAGGCTCGCGAAGCTTCACGGCAGCGCATCGCGAACCCGGCCGCGCGGCATCGCTCTAACAGCATCGTTGCTTCATCCTCGGCAGCGCTTCACGCGCGCGCCATTCTTCGTGCCCCTTCGTTAGACGGACGCTATGACGCAGAACTCGCTCCCCTCCTGGTCCTCGCTGCAAACGCATTACGAAAAGATTCGCGATGCGCACATGCGCGACTGGTTCGCCCCCGCGAACGATCCCGCCCCTACCCGCGCTGAGCGCTTTGCGTTCGCGGGCGGCGGTCTCGCGGCCGATTTCTCGAAGAACCGCATCACCGACGAAACCCTGAAACTGCTGGTGCAACTCGCGCGCGAAGCCGGCGTCGAGAAACGCCGCGACGCGATGTTCGCGGGCGAAATCGTCAACCCGACCGAAGGCCGCGCCGCCTTGCATACCGCGCTGCGCGCCACCGATCCGAAAGCGCCGTTCCATGCTGAAATCCAGGCCGAACGCGCGAAGATGGCCGCGTTCGCCGACCAGGTGCGCAGCGGCGAGTGGACCGGCTATACGAACAAGCGGATTCGCTACGTCGTGAATATCGGCATCGGCGGCTCGGACCTTGGGCCGAAGATGGTCGTGCACGCGCTGCATCATCTGGCCACGCCGGAGATCACCACGCACTTCGTGTCGAATGTGGACGGTGCGGATCTGTACAACGTGATGCAGATGATCGACCCGGAAGAAACGCTCGCGATCATCGTCTCCAAGACCTTCACCACGCTCGAAACGATGACCAACGCGCGCTCGCTGCGCGACTGGTTCATCGAGAAAGGCTGCCCGGCAAGCGCGCTGGCGAAGCACTTCGTCGGCGTGTCGGCAAACCCGGCCGAGGTGGTCAAGTTCGGCATCGCGAAAGAGAATGTGTTCGAGATGTGGGACTGGGTCGGCGGGCGTTACTCGCTGTGGTCGGCGGTGGGTCTTTCGATCATGATCGCGATCGGCCCGCAACAGTTCGACGAACTGCTGGCCGGCGCCAACGAGATGGACCAGCATTTCCGCGACGCGCCGCTCGAAAAGAACCTGCCCGTGCTGCTCGGCATGATCGGCATCTGGTATCGCAACTTCTTCGGCTCGCAAAGCTATCTGGTCGCACCATATTCGGAAGCGCTGCATTTCCTGCCCTCGTACCTGCAACAACTCGAGATGGAAAGCAACGGCAAGTCGGCGCGCCTGGATGGCGCGATGGTCGACTATCCGACTGCCGCCGTGACTTGGGGCGAACCGGGCACGAACGGCCAGCATGCGTTCTTCCAGATGCTGCACCAGGGCCCGACGATCGTGCCGATCGACTTCATCGCCGTATTGACGCCGGAGCATCCGCTCGTCAGCCATCACCCTAAGTTGCTGGCGAACTGCTTCGCGCAAAGCGAAGCTCTGATGCTCGGCCGCACGCTTGAAGAAGCGAAGAAGGTGGCCGGTGCCGACAAGCCTGAGCTGGCGCCGCACCTGGTATTTCCGGGCAACCGTCCGACCACGACGCTGCTCGTCGACGCGCTCACCGCGCGTTCGCTCGGCGCATTGATTGCGCTGTACGAGCATAAGGTGCTGGTGCAGGCGTCGGTATGGGACATCAATCCGTTCGATCAATGGGGCGTCGAGTTGGGCAAGATCCTCGGCAAGGTGGTCGAGGCGGATCTGACCTCGGCGAGCGTCGACGAGAAAAAGCATGATTCGTCGACCTCGGCATTGATCGCACGGGCACGTGCGGCGTTGAAGCGCTGAAAGCTTGACGCGTTCAGAGCGTTGAAATAAAAAGCGGGCCTTTGCGGCCCGCTTTTCATTCATCGACGCCCAGGATGATCAGGCGAGGCGCCCGGCCTCGATCGTCACCGTCGTATCGCAGCGGCGCGCGAGTTCGACGTCGTGCGTGACAAGGATCAGCGTGGCGCCGTTCGCGCGGTTCATCTCGAACATCAAATCGATCACCGCGTGGCCGGTGGCCGCATCGAGACTGCCGGTCGGCTCGTCGGCGAACAGGATCGCCGGATGCGTGACGAAAGCACGCGCCAGCGCGACCCGTTGCTGTTCGCCGCCCGACAGCAGCTTGGGATAGTGTCCCGTGCGTTTGGCGAGCCCCACCTGCTCAAGCAACCCGCGCGCACGCGCCGCGGCTTCGCGCGTGCCGATGCCGCCTTGCAGTTCGAGCGGCAAGGTGACGTTTTCGAGCGCTGTCAAATGCGGCATCAATTGAAACGACTGGAACACGAAACCGACCGAGCCGCTGCGCAACGCGGCGCGCTCGTCTTCGTTCAGTTCGGTCAGTTCGCGACCGAGCAGCCGAACCGAGCCCGAACTCGCGCTGTCCAACCCTGCGAGCAAGCCGAGCAGCGTAGACTTGCCCGACCCGGATGCACCGACGATCGCCACACTACTGCCGGCTTCGATAGCAAGATCGATGTCCTCGAGAATCGTCAGTTCGCCCGTTGCATCCTTAACCTTCTTGCACAAACCCCGCACTTCAATGACTGGATCAGTTTTGTTTAGCATGGTGAAGCGTAGGTTGAAAGTGCGCGCCGCAGCGTCTCGCGCACCGGCGCTGACTACGGCATTCGGCTCGGCCGTGCTGGCCGCAACCCTGTTTTCACTGCCCTTCCCGGCCTTTGCGGCCAACGCGCCGGAACAGGCCAGGCCGGTGATCGTCGTGCTCGGCGACAGCATCTCCGCCGAATACGGCCTGCCCCGCGACACTGGCTGGGTTGCCCTGATGCGCCAGCGTCTCACCGACGAGCGAATCGATTATAGCGTTGCCAACGCAAGCATCAGCGGCGACACCACGAGCGGCGGCCGGGCCCGCTTGCCGGCGCTTCTGCAGCGCCTCAAGCCGAGCATCGTGATCGTCGAGCTTGGCGCCAACGATGCCTTGCGCGGCGTGCCGCTCGCCACGACCGAAGACAATCTGCGCACGATCATCGAGCAGGCTCAGCAAAGCCATGCGAAAGTCGTGCTGGTCGGCATGTATGTGCCACCCAATTACGGCCCCGACTACACGCAAAAGTTCCATGGTCTGTACGGCGAACTCTCGAAGCAATTGCGCGTGCCGCTAGTGCCTTTCCTGCTCGCCGGCATCGCCGACAAACCGGACATGTTCCAGGCGGATCAGATCCATCCCACGCAGCAGGCACAGCCAATGCTACTCAACAACGTGTGGCCGGCTGTCAAGCCACTCCTTCGCACAAGTTCGCCGCACTGAAAAGCTCGCTAACAACTTGTTTCCGGTAATTGGGGAACGCGGATCGGCAAAGTCGTTCTGACACTTTAGTAATCCCGCGTAACCTGGCTCGAATTCTGAGCGACTTCTGAGGAGATAACGTGAAATATTTACCGTTAATCGCTTTGACCGTGGCAATTTCTGCATGCGCCGCTCAACCGCCTGCGGGCGTTCAATCCGTCGGCGAAAGCCAGCAACCGCCGAAGGCCGTCGCTACCTGCATCGCGCAAAAGTGGGCCGATGGCTCGCAACAGCAGGTGGTCTCGCAAGACACGCTGGCGAACGATCAGGCAGTGGACGTGTATGTGCCGGGCCAACAACCGCCTAACGGCGCGGCCGCGGTGGTACGGCCCTCGTACAAGGGATCGGGTTCGTGGGTCGGGTTCCGCGCCAATGGCGGTGCGGGCAGCGACGCGACCAGCTCGATCAGCGCTTGCCTTTAAGCCGGAGACGACTGAGCGCATGGCAAGCCGTGCTCAAGCCGTGCTCGTTCGCGAGCAAACTGTTTGACGAGCTTGCATGCATCAAATAAAAAAGCCCCGCAGATTGCGGGGCTTTTTTTGTGCGGCGCGGCTTTATCGGCTTGCGCGCAGCGGATGGAATCGAGCCTTAGTCACCGTTCGCCTGGGCATTGCTGCTGTCGAGCGAGCCATAGAACTTCACCTTCGAACGGGCGCGCAGCGCTTCGACATACGCCTCGGCTTCAGACTGAGCGTCCACTTGCGCAATCTGTTGCTGCGCAGCAGCCAAGCGCTGCGGATCGATCGGCGCACCCGCAACAACCGCGTTCACGCGATAGATCGCATAGCCGTCGTCACCCAAGTCCACACCGACGTACGCAGGTAATTTTTGCGCGTCTGCCTTGTAGATTGCACTCAATGCGGCCGGCGGCACGCCTTGCGCGTCGTTGCGCGAAACCTTCAGCGGCGACGAAAAACCTGCCGTGGACTTCGACTTCTCGAACTCAGCGAGCTTCGCGATGCCATCCTTGTGAGCGGCCTCGTCCGACTGAGCGGCAATCACCTTTTGACGTACTGCATCCTTGATGGCGTCGAGCGCCGGCACGGCTGCGGCCTTGTAGTCGGTCACACGCGCTGCGATCAGCGTGTTACCGCCGACGTCGATCGCCTGCGTGTTGTTGTGCGCGGTCACTGCATCGTTTGCAAAGACAGCAGCCAGGAACTTCGGATTGTTCAGCGGGCTGTCAGGCGGCAGCTTCGGATTTGGCTGCGGCGTTACCGTGGCCGTTTGCAGTTGCAGCTTGTACTTGTCGGCGGCCGGCTGCAGGCTCTTCGCCTTTTCGTAGACGATCGATGTGAAGCCTTCCGAGTCGTCGCTGAATGCCTTGCTTGCCAATTGCGTCTTCAGGTCTTGTGCGATCTGATCTTTCACTTCGTCGAACGGCTTGGTGACGGCCGGCTTCACGTCCGTGACCTTGACGATGTGATAGCCGAAGTCGGTCTGCACAATGCCGCTGATTTCGTCTTTCTTGAGACCGAACACGGCGTCGTCGAATGCCTGGCCACCGGCGATCATGCCGCGGCCGAAGTAACCCAGATCACCGCCCTTCGACGCCGAACCCGGATCCTGCGAATCCTGTTGCGCGATCTGCGCGAATTGATCAGGATGCGCCTTGACCTGTGCGAGCACCTCTTCGGCCTTCTGCTTCGCCTTGGCCTTGTCAGCCGCGCTCGCATCTTTCGGCGCCGAGATCAGGATGTGACTCGCGCGCACCTGACCGTCCGTGCGGTAATGCGCGATGTTGTCGTCGTAGTACTTTTTCAGATCAGCATCGCTCGGCTGCACGGCGGCAGACAGCGTTGCCGGCGACATCACCAGGTACTGGATCGTAGCCGTAGCCGGCGTGGCGAAGTCGTTGCGATGCGCGTCATAGTACGCCTGCAGTTGCGCGTCCGTCGGCTGGATCTTCGCGGCGTAATCACGCGGATGGAATGCGATGCCCTGCACTTCGCGCTGCTGTTCGGCGAGCTCGGTCAAATGCTGCGCGAGGGTCTTCGACGTGAACGCGCTGCCTTGAATGCTGGCCGGCAGTTGCTGCGTGGCGAGGCTGTAGCGCACACGTTCGTCGTATTGATCGGGCGTCATGCCCTGCATTGCAAGCAACTGCTTGTAGCGGTCGACGTCGATCGAGCCGTCAGGATTCTTCAGCGACGAAATCACCGGATCGTTCAGCAACACGCGGCGCACGGCGTCGTCAGAGGCGGTCAGATGGAGGCGTTGCGTTTCATCGGCCAGCACGCGTTGCTCGATCAGGCCGTCGAGCATTTCGCGACGGCGTTCAGGCGTATCGAACGACTTCATGTCGAACTGCGCGCCGAGCATCTGACGGGCACGGTCGAGTTGCTGACGCATCGCGTCGTCATACTCCGCGCGCGTGATCTTATGACCGTTGACGCTGGCGACGTTTGCACTTTCGTCAAAGAAGCCGCGGAAGCCTTGAATGCCCACGAAACCCAACCCCGGCACAATGACGAGGATGAGCATGAACATCATCAGGCGTTTGTGATTGCGGAAAAAATCGAGCATGCGTAAAGGGAGTGCCAAAAACAGAACGCCCGATCTTACAACAGCGGGCAATAAAAAAGGCGAACCGGAGTTCGCCTTTCGAGGATACTGGCGGAGTGGACGGGACTCGAACCCGCGACCCCCGGCGTGACAGGCCGGTATTCTAACCGACTGAACTACCACTCCTTAATCTTCAACTGCTCAACTGCACTTTAGCTGCACTTCAACTGCGTAAAAAATACAACAATCCGAGATTCTGCCGTAAATATCGCCGTCTGGCAACGGAAATCTGCCGATGCCCGCCATGTATGCCGACACGAGCGCCGCTCCGTGTACGCCAGGCGGCCGCGCGGCTAACGGCGCTGCGCAAACATATCGTCGACGATCGGGACAACCGCGAGCGTGAGCAGGATGATGGCAAGCGGTACGGTCGCCACGAAGCCCAGGTGCCTGAAGCCGAAGGCCCCCGTCAATCCGCCCATCAGGAATGACAGCAACAGCGATCCGAGAAGAAACAGTTTCTCCCGATCCGCGCGGACCGCATTACGGTGCGTTGCGCCGACATTCCAGTAAAACAGCTTGCCGAGTTCGATGCCGATGTCCGTTACAAGACCGGTGACGTGCGTCGTACGTATCTCCGACTTTGAAATCTTTGTGATCATGGCGTTCTGCAGTCCCATCACGTAGCAAAGAACGCAGACAGTAGCCGGCACGAACAGCACGCGATGCGTTTCAAGATTTGAGCCAAGAAGACCGAAGAAAAGAAGCAGTGAGGCCTCGAGCAACAGCGGCACCGCGTATTGGCTGTGCGAGTCCCTGCGCCGCCCCCAGTTGATCAGGATCGCCGATGTGGCAGCCCCAATCAGGAATGACAGCAAGGAACTCAATCCGGCCACGACCACGTCGAGTTCGCCAAGCGCCAAATTATCGGCAAGGGACGAAACGATACCGGACATATGGGACGTGTACTGCCCCACAGCGAGAAATCCGCCGGCGTTAGCCGCGCCGGCGACGAACGCGAGCGATCGCCCGAGGCGACGATTTGTCTCGTCGCTACGCTCAGGTTTCGTGAACCCGCGAAGATAATTGATGGGCATGCTCACTACCCTCTGTATCGGCGACGTGCACCCGGAGTGGCTATATTAAGGGGGCCATTAACGTTCGGGGTAGTTATCGGCGATTCACCATCCGATGATGGCCGATTGCGCTCCGGGTTATTGCATTCGATGGCCGAGCAATCACATCGCTGCTCAGGCGCCGGTCAGCCTGCCCTTACAGTTAGCCGATCTGCAGCCGCTTCTGCGCCGAAGGCGCTTTCTTCGGCAATGTCAGTGACAGCACGCCGTCCTGATACTGCGCCGCCGCGCTCGCCTCATCGACCTCGCTCGCCAGCGAAAACGAACGGCTGATCGCCCCTGAATAACGTTCGCGCCGCACCACCCGCTCGCCCTCCTTCAAATCCTTATTGCGCTGCACCGTCGCGCTGATCGATACCATGTTGCCGTCGATCTTGACGTCGATATCCTTCTTGTCGACGCCCGGCAATTCCGCTTTGACCGTGTACGCAGTCTCGCTTTCCGTCACGTCGAGCTTCATGTCCGCGAGTGGCGCATCGTCACCCGTGGTGAGTCCTCGCAGCGGCCGGAACAAACCATGAAAGAGATCCGACATCGGTTCGGAGAACGGGTCATAACGTGTCATGTTGCTCATCGTAGCTACTCCTCAAACGGTCCATGATCGTCATGGACATCACTCTGCATCAAGCGGTCCCGCGCCTTGCCCGGCGAGCGCGACCGCACCTTTTCGTCAATGACGAAAATCTGCGCTGCACGCGTTACATTTCGATGATCACTTTCAGCGCGTGCGATTCCGCTGCCCGGCCAAACGTGTCATAGGCGTTGATGATGTCGTCGAGACGGAAACGATGCGTGATCAATTTCGCCGGATCGATCCGGCCCGCGCGGACGGTCTTCAGCAGCATGGGCGTGCTGACCGTATCGACGAGGCGTGTGGTGATCGCGATATTGCGATCCCACAGCTTTTCCAGATGCAGGTCGGCCTTCACGCCATGCACGCCGACGTTGGCGATCGTGCCGCCCGGCGCCACGATCGCTTCGCAAAGCTCGAAAGTTGCCGGCACGCCAACGGCCTCGATTGCACAGTCCACGCCGGTCTGATCGGTCAGCTTCATGATTTCGGCCACGGGGTCGGCCTGCATGATGTCGATGCAGGCGGTTGCGCCAAAGCGGCGCGCGACCTCGAGACGATTCGCGTCACGGTCGATCATCACGATCTGTGCCGGCGAATAGAACTGCGCGGTCAACAAGGCCGCAAGACCGATCGGCCCGGCCCCGACGATCGCCACGGTACTGCCCGGCTGCACTTTACCGTTCAGCACGCCGCATTCGAAGCCGGTGGGCAGAATGTCGGAGAGCATCACCAGCGCTTCCTCATCCGCGCCCGCCGGGATCGGATACAGGCTGGTTTCCGCGTGCGGAATGCGCACGAACTCCGCCTGCGTACCGTCGATGCGATTGCCCAGAATCCAGCCGCCGGTCGTGCAGTGGGAATACATGCCGCGCCGGCAGTACTCGCATTTTCCGCACGACGAGATGCACGAAACCAGTACATGATCGCCCGGTTTGAATGACGAGACGGCGGCGCCGACCTGTTCGACAATGCCAACCCCTTCGTGCCCCAGAATCCGGCCCGCTTCGCAGGTCGGAACGTCGCCTTTCAGAATGTGGAGATCGGTCCCGCAGATCGTTGTGCGCGTCATCTTGACGAGCGCATCCGTCGGCGCGATCAGTTTGGGCGTTGGACGGTCTTCGAGCGACTTCTTTCCTGGGCCGTGATACACAAGCGCTTTCATCGTAGTGCCTCCGGTGGTGATTTGCGCGTTCCGCGTGTTCCGCGCGTTCCTATACCCACCGACTTTAGGCCCGTACGCAAAGCGTCCGTTGATATGCGTCAATCGCGGCGCGCAACCGGATCGACTTGATCCAAATCAGCATTGCCCATCCGTTCGTCGCCCAAGATGGTTCCATACAGTACCCATCGGCGAGGTCCGACATGTATCGACATATTCTGGCCGCCATTGACGGCAGCGAAACATCCGCACGGGCTTTCGACGCCGCGCTGCAACTCGCCAGGGAGTCCGGCGCCGAATTGCAACCGCTCTTTGTGGTCGACGTGCCGGTGATGGTGTATGACGCCCCTTCGTATGATCCGGGCATCGTGCGCGATGCGTTTCTGGAAGAAGCGAAGCATGTGACCGACGCAGCGCTTGCACGAATGAAGCACGACGGCGTACAGGGCTCGGCGAGGATCATCGAGACCAGTCTCGTCAGTGACAACTTCGATGTCGCTCACTGCATCCTGCATGCTGCCGCGGAGCTGAAAGCGGACCTCGTCGTCATGGGAACGCATGGCCGCCGCGGCGTTCGGCGGCTCGTACTCGGCAGCGTCGCCGAGCGCTTTTTGCGGATCTCGACGTACCCCGTGCTGATGATCCCGGCGCACGGCGTTTCCAGGACTGCGGCCCCTGCAACTCCGGCAACTCAGCCTGCCGATATCGCCTGACGCTTCATGTCGGGACAGGAGGCAAGTACTCGCTAGATGGACGAGGCTTTGCGGGTCCTACTGATTCGGACTGCGCGATCAGAGCCCCTCGCGCACTTTGGGCGCCTGTTGTTCAGGCGCCCTCTTTTTTGTTATCGAGCGCGATTGCCTGCCCTAGCCTCTGAAGATATCGAACGGCTCGATCGTGAGCACCTTGCGTACGCCGATATAGCTTGAAATCGCGGCAATCAGCACCGCGGCGTGATGCCCCCCGATAACGGTCACGAACAATCCGAAGATATCGGCTGAACGAGCCGGTCGACTGATCTTTATCAACTACCTCAAAACCAGTTCGAAAGATCCTTGCAAGTTTTTTTATTTTGCAAGGTCGAGTGCGTCCGGCACCGGGTGCCGGGCCGCCCCCGTGCTCCCTCTTAAATCCCAGGCATCACCGGATACGGCTCCGTATGATCTTCCACACGCTTGACGCCGGGAATGTTCTGCGCGGCAACGCGAACCGCATCCACCGCTTCCATGGAATGGAAAATACCCCACAGATGCACGACGCCATTGGTGACGACAATATTGCGCCCGGCAAAGCTCCACTTGCGCCCCGCCAGTTCTCCCATCAACATGGCGCGAATGTCGGCGTCGGAGAGCGTCACGTCCGACGCGGGTTCGTCCGGTACGCTCGCCAGCGCCTGCACGAGATTGGCGCGGCTTACAATGCCGATCAGTTTGCCCGCTTTCATCACGGGAACGCGTTTGATGCGCCGCGTTTCGAGAATGCCCGCCACTTCGCCGAGCGGCGTATCGGGCCGAACGCTCAACACCTCGGTGGTCATCACGTCGCGTACTTTCGCCGCATGGGTCTTGATGTAATCCCGCGCTTCATGGCTCGCTGACCAGAGCGCGAGCCACGAGCTGCGCGGACGCTCGTCGGTGCCGATTTCGCTGCGGCGAAGCAGGTCGCCCTCGCTGATCATGCCAACGACGTGGCCGTCGGCATCCTGGACCGGCGCACCGCTAATGCCGTTGTCGACAAAAATCTGCGCGACCTCGCGCACGGTCATGTCGGGTGTGACCGCTATGACGTTGCTGGTCATGACGTCGGATGCAAGCATGGTGAGTCTCCTGAACAGTTGAGTCCATCAATTCGAGGAAACCGCTCTGTGTCGGAACTGGGTATCCGGACAACGGTCGACCTCGTGTGGTTTGAGATTAGGGCGGCATGACGTTCTGTCTTTTGATATGGATCATCTTGAAAGCCGCCGCGCGCACATCGAATATCACTCAGGTTTGACCGCACATCCGCGCGGCTCAACCGACAGCGTATTGGCCATCTTGAGCCGCACCCACTCCATGCCTTCGCTCAAACCCGCCAATATGGCTTCGCGCTCCGTGGGGAAGATTCCGCTGTGCCGGAACTCGTGCCTGAAGTTTCCCTCCGGCGTGTTATGGCTGAGTTGAATGGAGCAGTCGAAGCCGCCCGCTGTGCGATGGGTGGTGGCGGCGACCGACCAGTCGCCGTCGCCCACGGTGCCCGAAATCGTCATGAGTTGCTCCTTTAGCCAGTCGAGCGTGCCGAACCCACGGTCAGATTGTCGATGACCGCATGCACCCCCGGTGCCGACCACGCCGCGCCGCGTGCGGCCGAGCGTTCCGCCATCGAATCGACTGTGCCTGTCAGCGTGACCGTTCCTTCGTGCACCTTCACGCCGATGTGCTTCGCCTCGCGTTCGGCATGGCGTTGCAGCGCCTTGCCGATCTGTTCGCCGACATCGTGAGCGGCCACGGTGCCGCCAATCCGGATCAGGTTCGAGACGCCCTTCACGCCGCGCATGCATGAAATCGTGCGCGTGGCGATATGGCTTTGATACGCCCAATCGACTTCGCCGCGCAGTGTCACCCAGCCTTTCTCGACCTGCACCTTCACCGAGTCTTCGCTCAGCCCAACCGTCCAGCGGATGATGGAGCGCACGGCGCTGGCAATATCCTCGTCGCTGCGCACATCGGTATGAAGCAAACGGACGCCCATCTCCACAACCACCGCCGCTACCCCGGCCACGCGGTGTGCCGCCTTTTCCGCCGCGAGTTTCTCCGCATAGCTCACTGGATGGCCGGACAGCGTCACGACCCGATCGCGCACCTCGACACCGATGTCCGCGATATTGACCGCCGGGTCCCACGCCAGCTCGTCCTCCACCTGCTGCCTCAGTTCCACGTCCGTCTTCATCGCGTGCTCCTCATTTCGTGTCCGCCAATCACATCGCGCATCCTGCATCATCGACTTTAGGCTCGGCTGTCACGCATCGATTGACATGTATCAAGCGGCTCGTATCGCATGCCGACCGGTCGCAATCCATGATTTCGCACGAATCGAAGCTGGCCACGTCGGCTTCGTACGCGACGAAACGACGACCGGCATCGCATTCGTGCATGAGCCAGGTGGCGACGTGATCATTGCGTTCGAAATGCGACATGGCGACCACCATGTCCGCATCGTGAAGGCGCCGGCAGATCGCGGCGCCCAGTCCGCCAGTGACGAAAGCAACGCGTTTATTCGACATGCTGGCCCCCTTGCTATCCGCCGTTGCCGGAAGCCGGCGATCTGGCGGAATTACCCGAATTGGCCGAACTGGCGCGACCACCGGTGCCGCTTTCACTTGCATTCCCATAGGGCATATTCGCCAGCGTATTCTCCATGCTCCGCAGCCAGTTCTGCCACGGCAGCATTGCCGGGTTCATGGGGACGTGCGTCGGCCATTGTTTGCTCCAGGCCGACTGCCACGTCGCTAACGCTTCGCGCAGGCCTTCGCCGCATCCGTTCTGCAAACGTACGGTGGAGGCGAACCCTTGTTGCCAGAGGCGGGTGGTGGTTTCCATGTAATCGCGCGCAATAGTCTGGCAAGACACCGCAAATCCATTCCAGTCACACACACCTGAGGCCGCATTGCGGATGGCATTCGCCGCGGCCAGGTCGCGGCGAATGCGCTGCATTTCGAACTCGCAGGCCTGCTGCCGGGCTTCCTGGCTGAAACTCAACATCTGCAAGGCGAGTGCGAGGTTCACGCGGTACAGATCAAACGGTATGATCGATGTTCCTGCCATGGTGGCTCTCCTGATTTGATGAAGCGGTCCGTGTGCATGCAACGATAAGCTGCGGCGGAGGCGCGCGCGGCAGCGGTGCGTCCAATGTAGACGCGCCCGCCAGAAGCCGGTTGACCTGTATCAATCGCCAGGTGGCTGGCCGCGAACCGACGCGTTCTGGGTTGCTAACCGGATCATCTCGCCAGACTTTCACTGAGGTGATACCTACTGACGATAGGCGGTCGAAACCGCATCATTCGGCGTGAACTGGCTACGGGCGCTCCGATCGCCGCACGGATTCCGCTCAGTGCGCTTCGTCCGGACGAGAGGCCGCCAGCTTGAGCGGTTCATCCGGCGCGCGCGCCGTCGTGCGGATCGACACCGCCAAGGCCCGTTATGCGCGCACGTTCCTTCATACGGATACCGAACTCATGATGCCGCGGCAACGAACGAACGGAATTCGGTTTCCACCGAGCGAATCTGTTCCGCACAGGTGCCATACATCCAGCCGGGGTTGCCATCAGCGCGATACATGCCCCGGCACATCGCCTTGACCTGTATGGTCGACACGCCGCCGGCGCCGGTGGCTCGCGTTGCCCACACATAAACGGTACCGAATGTATGCGGCTCGGCCGTTTCAATCCGGCTGTCGTCCGCATGCCGGATTCGTGTCGCGGAGCGCTGCGCCACATAAAGTTTGGTGCGGTTCCACAAGCGGTCGCAATCGGCAAGAGCGGAACAGTCGACATGGGCCAGTTCGCGTGCCTCTTCCAGTGCAATCTCAGTGGCGCGGCGCGCGTCGACGCGTGCTTCCGTATTGCAACCCGCCAGGACAATCGTCAGCAGCGCAACCGCCGCCCGCAGTCGGTTTCCCATCTCATCCGCCCATGTTCACGTTCAACGGCACAGGGTCCCGTTGAAAATCACTCGTTGTTTTAAAAGTATGGGCAGGACGACGCCAGCCGTTTGACGTGGATCATCGTTCGGCGTGAGTGCCGAATGCCTGCAACGCCGGACTTTCCCTGACATCCACGGCAGGTCAGCCTGTAGGTAAATGCTGACACCGACGTAGGAAGACCTAGCGCAGTCTCAGCCGAACCTGATTTATCCGGCCCGTGCGATGGCCAATACTGCAGATATCGGAGACAGTCATCGACCCATCCGCGCAGCCGGAAAGCAGCCGAGCTATCCCTGCGCTGTTCACCAGGAGATCGTCATGTCAAACGCCGCTTTCCATACCCCGGCCGAAAGTCAGCCAGACGATGCGTCCGGCACCGGCGACGATTTCAACCGGATTCTCGCGCTCGCTCGCGAGGCGGGCATGCTGGTGACCCTCGACGGCCAGATCGGCCGGGAGAAATATCAGAGCATTGCGGGTTCGCTCAACGCGTTCCGGCGCTTCGCGCAAGCACTCTGCAACGCCACGGCGCAAGTCTCGCCGCAGTGAAGGAACGCCCGGCCGGGTGCGCCCGCTGCTGAACTCGAGGTGCTCGAAATGAAACTGACTTTTCTGGGTGCGGCGGAAACCGTCACCGGTTCGAAGTATCTGTTGGAAGGCGCAGGGCTGCGAATCCTGATCGACTGCGGATTGTTTCAAGGTACGAAGAATCTGCGTCTGCACAACTGGTGCGCCTTGCCGATCGATGTCGGCACGCTGGACGCTGTGATCCTGACGCACGCGCATCTGGATCACAGCGGCTACCTGCCGGTACTCGCGCGAATGGGCTATCGTGGCCCGGTCTACTGCACGCGCGGTACTCGCGACCTCTGCCAGATCATGTTGCGCGACAGCGCCCATCTGCAGGAGGAAGAAGCGGCTTATGCGAACCGCCACGGTCTGTCGAAACATCATCCGGCGCTGCCGCTGTACACGCTCGACGACGCTGAGCACGCGCTTGAACAGTTGCAGCCACTCGACTTCGACCAGCCGAAGCGCCTGAACGACCATGCGTGTTTCCGCCTGCTGCCGGCCGGCCACATTCTTGGCGCGGCGAGCGTGGTGCTGTGCGTCGAAGGCAAGGTCATCGCGTTCTCGGGCGACATCGGCCGGCCGCAGGATCCGATCATGCGCGCGCCGATGCCGCTCGCGCACGTGGACTATCTGGTGGTCGAATCCACCTATGGCGACCGGCTGCACGAGAATGCGGACCCGGCCGCCGAACTGGCGGACGTGTTCACGACCACCTTCCGGCGCGGCGGCATTGTCGTGATGCCGTGTTTCGCTGTGGGCCGCGCGCAATCGATCCTTCATTACATCGCGCAGTTGAAAGCCACCGGGCGCATGGCGAATGTGCCGGTCTTTCTCGACAGTCCGATGGCGACGAGCGTCACGCAGCTCTATCGGCATCACGTCGGCGAACACCGCCTGAGTTCGACCGAAGCCAACGCGATCAGCAGTGCCGCGCAAATGGTGCGCACCGTCGACGAATCCAAAGCAATTCTGGCGCGGCACGGCCCCATGGTGATCATTGCGGGGAGTGGCATGGCAACCGGCGGCCGGGTCGTGCATCACCTGAAAGCCTTCGCCCCCGACCATCGCAACACGATCGCGCTGGTCGGCTATCAGGCGGCCGGCACGCGCGGCGCCGCGCTGGCCGCAGGTACGCCGACGGTCAAGATTCATGGCGACTATGTGCGGGTGTGTGCCTCGGTGGTGAGCCTGTCGTCGCTATCGGCCCACGCGGACTACGCGGAGATGCTCGCATGGCTGCATTCGATCCCCGAGCCGCCACAGCGTACATTCGTCACACACGGCGAGCCGGCTGCCGCCGATGCGATGCGCCGTCACATCGAGGAGACGTATCACTGGCGCTGCGAAGTGCCGGTCTATCTTCAAGCCGTGGACTTGCCCGGAGCGGCCGGCTGTTCATGCGCCGATCCGTGTGCCGAAGTCGCGAACGGCCTTTCGGTGAAATCCGAATAATTCAGATCAATCCGCACTCGGCGCGGCCTGACACCGTGGTCATGTCAGATCGTTCAGGAGACCATCACGCGCGTCGCCACACGGGAAATTTTTGTGGACAAGCCGCTGCCCCCGGTCATCCGGCATCACGCGTGGATATCAGGGTCGGCGCGTCATTCGCCAGGCCGGCCGCTTGCCCAGGTCGTCTCCTGAGGAACGCCTTCTGTTGATATTCATCAACTCCGCAAGCCGTGCCGCGGTCATAGTCTTTCCATGCGCGCGCCAGCCGCGCTGCCGTCCGAAACACGCTGCGTCGCTGTAGGGCCGACAAGAGCCTTCTCTCGCCCGGTAAAGCCTAACGCACTTTGCCCCTTTGATTCATATGAGGAGACTATGTCTACGATCGATACCACCTCCCCCCCAGTCGCCACGTTGCAAATCCCGCTTGCTTCGGATGCCAGAATCGACGGCATGCACGCCTATCGCGCTCTCGTTTCCGAAGCAAGTCAGGATCACGAAGCATTCTGGGCGCGTCTTGCCCGGGAGCACCTGACGTGGCGCCGCCCTTTCACCCAGGTGCTGAACGATACCGACGCGCCGTTCTATCGCTGGTTCGAAGACGGCGAACTGAACGCGTCGTACAACTGCCTCGATCGCAACCTGGTCAACGGGCTGGCGGAGAAAACCGCCATCGTGTTCGAGTCGGACGACGGCAAAATCACGCATGTCACCTATCAGGCGTTGTATCACCGCGTCTGCCGGCTCGCGAATGCGTTACGCGCACGCGGCGTGAAAAAAGGCGACCGGGTGGTGATCTACATGCCGATGTCGGTCGAAGGCGTGGTTGCGATGCTCGCATGCGCTCGCATCGGCGCGCCGCATTCGGTGGTCTTTGGCGGCTTCTCCGCGAAATCGCTGCATGAACGTATTGTCGACGTCGGTGCATGCGCCGTCATTACCGCGGACGAGCAGGTTCGCGGCGGCAAGACGCTCCCGCTCAAGACCATCGTGGACGAAGCACTCGCGATGAGTGGCACCGACGGCATCAAAACCGTGGCCATCTACCGGCGCACGGGTGGCCGCATTCCATGGATAGCCGCCCGCGACGCATGGCTGCACGAGCTCGAAGCGGCCCAGCCGGACACCTGCGAGCCCGAGTGGGTCGGCGCGGAGCATCCGTTGTTCGTGCTGTATACGTCCGGCTCGACAGGCACGCCCAAAGGGGTGCAGCACAGCACGGGCGGCTACCTGCTATGGGCCGCCTTGACCATGAAATGGACCTTCGACATCAAGCCCGCCGATGTGTTCTGGTGTACCGCGGATATCGGCTGGATCACGGGCCACACCTACATCTGTTATGGCCCGACCGCGGTCGGCGCAACCCAGGTGATCTTCGAGGGCGTGCCCACCTACCCGAACGCGGGCCGCTTCTGGAACATGATCGAGCGCCACAAGGTCAGCATCTTCTACACGGCGCCGACTGCGATCCGCTCGCTCATCAAGTCCGCCGACGCCGATCAGTCAGTGCATCCCGCAAGCTTCGACCTGAGCAGCCTGCGCCTGCTGGGTACCGTCGGCGAGCCGATCAATCCAAGCGCCTGGACATGGTATGCCCGGCACGTCGGCGGCGGCCGCTGCCCAGTGCTGGACACTTTCTGGCAAACGGAAACGGGCGGTCACATGATTTCCCCGCTGCCCGGCGTGACGCCGCTCGTGCCGGGTTCGTGCACATTGCCATTGCCCGGCATCGACGCGGCGATTGTCGACGAAACCGGTCGTGAAGTCCCGAACGGCCAGGGCGGCGTGCTGGTTATCCGCAAGCCGTGGCCCTCGATGATCAGAACCGTCTGGGGCAATCCGGAGCGCTTCCGGCATGGCTACTTCCCCGAGGAACTCGGCGGCAATCTGTACCTCGCGGGCGACGGCGCGATCCGCGATCGCGATACCGGCTACTTCACCATTACCGGCCGTATCGACGACGTGCTGAACGTTTCCGGACACCGGCTCGGCACCATGGAAATCGAGTCGGCGCTGGCGGCGCATCCGCTGGTCGCCGAGGCCGCGGTGGTCGGACGCCCGGACGAAACCGCCGGCGAAGCAATCGTCGCATTCGTGGTGCTCAAAGGGGTCCGTCCGAGCGGCGCCGATGTCAAGCAGGTGGCCGACGAATTGCGCGCGTGGATTGGCAAGGAGATCGGCCCGATCGCCAAGCCAAAAGACATCCGTTTCGGCGACGCCATGCCGAAAACACGTTCCGGCAAAGTGGTGCGCCGGCTGTTGCGCTCGGTGGCCAAAGGAGAAGTCGTCGCGCAGGACACCTCGACAGTGGAAAACCCCCAGGTCATTTCCCAATTCGCCGACGCCGCTTAACACCCCCCTCGATACGCGACAACGCGAGCGGCTCCGCTCGCGTATCCCGTCTGACGCAATCGACGGTGCGCGTGCGTTACATGCGCACGCCCACAACTCAACTTTCAGCGTTCCGTACGGAACGGAGGACGTCATCATGAACTTCAAAGCGCCCAATCCCGCCTCACTCGGCCTCGCCGGTTTTGCCCTGACAACGTGGCTGCTCAGCATGATAAATGCGGGCTGGTTCAGCGGCAATGCGATGGGGATGGTGCTCGCCGTTGCTTTCGCATACGGGGGCACGGCCCAGGCACTCGCCGGACTCATGGAGATTCCACGCGGCAATACGTTCGGCGCGACTGCTTTTCTTAGCTACGGCGCGTTCTGGTGGTCGCTGGCGTTGTTCGTGCTGTTCCTGCACGGCACGGTGCCGCCTGCCTTTATTGGTTGGTATCTGTTTCTGTGGGGCGTGTTTACGCTTTACATGTGGGTGGCGACGTGGCGCGCCGCTCGTGTGTTGCAACTGGTGTTTCTTGCGCTGTGGATCACGTTCTTCGTGCTCGCCGCGAGCGAATGGACCGGGCTTGAATGGCTGCACCACGCGGGCGGATACCTCGGCATGCTGACAGCCTTGCTGGCGTTTTATCTGTCGGCGGCGGAAATCATCAACGAGACCCACGGGCACGTAGTATTGCCGACCGGCGTGGTCACCGAAGAAGTTGCGGTGACGCTGACGATTCAGGAGGAAATGCGCAACGCGTGATGGGCGTGATGGGTCAGGCCTGCTGCGGGCGGCGCTTGCCGCCGCAGTGGCCGCCATGCTGCAAGACATCATTCCGACGCATGATGCGAAACGTGATGCGCCCTGTCCGCCGGTTCGCGGATCAGCAGCACCGGGCATGTCGCATGGCGCACAAACCGCTCGGCAACGCTGCCGATTACCATGCGCCGCAAACCGCGCCGACCGTGCGTGCCCATCACCACAAGGTCCACACCGCGGCGTTCCGCGCAACGCATCAAGGCCGAGGCGATATCCTCGGCGATGCCTTGGGTTTCCACGATCTCCGTGTCGCCTACGACATTGAGTTCGCGCATCTGGGCGAGTGCCCCATTGAGAAGGCTTACGCCCACTTGCCGCGCGGCATCGGTCAGCAGATGCGGATCGCAGGCACCCGCGTACGTAAACGCGGCCGACTGGTCGATCACATAGACCGCCGTCAGTGTGCAGCGTGAGAGTTTCGCGAGTTGGATCGCTTCGGACAGTGCGCGCTTCGAGGCTTCGCTACCGTCCACCGCCACCAGAATGTTCGTGTACATGACGACCTCCTGAAAAAAGCGTTGAAATAATGTTGAACAGGCGCTGCGATTCAGACGCGCACGACGCCGCGCTCGAGCAGCCTTTCCGCTGCATCGAACGCGGCCCGCACGGCGCAATCGGAATCGACACTCTGCTGATGCGCGAGCGGCACCAGTTCACCCGTGCGCAGCACCAGATCGAGACGTGCGTCGAACATGGGGCGCTGCGGCACCCCGCGCGGCACGCCATATCGTGTGCCCGGGAGATCGTTCAGCGCGCGTTCGCGAATCGCCTCGATCGCAAGATGGCAGCCGGAAATCACTTTCCCGAACCGCTCGAGGCGCACGAATTGCGCCGCCGCCTCTGATTCGATTTGCGCGGTTCCCGCAAATCCGAGGTACACGATCTGCATATCGATTCCCATGCCGCCTCCGTACGCGCTTTATCCAAGGATCATTGCGACAGCCCAAGCCTCGCACAGGCAGCTAGCCGATGAACCGATCATCGGCTCGATCCGGGGCTTGCGATTGACCTGCATCAACGGCTTGGCAGTGCCGGGCGAGCGTTGCCGGCCGATCGATTGAACGCAACGGCGTACCCAGGCCACCGCCCCCGATGGCGCAACGTGTGCTATTTTTCGGAGCCCACCTCAACCCGCACGGTCACGAGCTTTTCCATGCGCAACGCGGACCTGAAAGAGACGCCGCTCGCGGTACCGGCACGTAGCTCGCCGTGGACCCTCTTCGGCATTTTTCTGCGACTCGGCCTGACCTCATTCGGCGGTCCGGCAGCCCATCTTGGTTACTTTCGCAATGAATTCGTCGCGCGCCGCCGTTGGCTCGACGAACACACGTTCAGCGACATCGTGGCGCTGTGTCAGTTTTTGCCGGGGCCCGGCAGCAGCCAGGTAGGCATCGCCATCGGCCGTCTGCGCGGCGGCATTGCCGGCGCGGTGGCGGCCTGGGTCGGCTTCACCTTGCCGTCCGTGCTGTTGCTCGTGGCTTTTGCCTACGGCTTCAGCCATCTTTCGGATGCGGCCTCGCTGCATCTGCTGCGGGGGCTCAAGATCGCGGCGGTCGCCGTGGTCATCCAGGCGGTCTGGTCGATGGGGCGCATGCTCTGTCCCGACCGCGCACGCGTGACGATTGCCGCAGCGTCCGCGATCGCGGTCATTCTGTTGGGCGCGACGTATGGGCAGGTGGCGTCGATCGTTGCGGCGGGGCTTGCCGGCGCCGCGTTGCTGAAGTCGGCCACCGAGGTGCCGAGCGCGCCCCTCGGCATGCCAGGCACTAAAACGGGCGCACTCGTGTGCCTCGCAGCCTTCGCGCTTTTGCTGTTCGGATTGCCCGCCCTCGCGGCCTCACTGCATCGTTACCCGCTCGATCTGTTTGCCGCGTTTTACCGCGTCGGATCGCTGGTGTTCGGCGGCGGGCACGTCGTATTGCCGCTGCTGGAAGCGGTCGTCGTGCCGCGCGGCTGGATTTCGCAGAATGCGTTCATGGCAGGCTACGGCGCGGCACAGGCGGTGCCCGGCCCCCTGTTTTCATTCGCCGCGTTTCTTGGCGCTGCCAGCAGCGGTTATCCGTCGGGCTTGTCCGGCGCGCTGATCGCTACGCTGGCGATCTTCCTGCCTTCATTCCTGCTGGTCGGCGCGGCGCTGCCGCTGTGGAGCGAATTGCGCGCATTCGCGCCCATGCGCCGCGCCATGGCCGGCATCAACGCCGCCGTGGTCGGTATCCTGCTCGCCGCGCTGTATGACCCCGTGTGGACCAGCGCGGTACATACCGGGCGCGATTTCGCGCTGGTCGTGGTGGCGCTCGTCTTGCTCGGGTGGTGGCGGGTGCCGTCCTGGGCGGTCGTGCTGATTACCGCAGCGCTCGCGTGGTGGGTGGTGTAAAGCCGGTACAACCATGTTCGCGCGATGCATGCGCGGGTCGCTTGCGACGCATCGGCGCAACCGGTCGCGCGTGGTTGATCCAACTCAATGGGTATCTCCGTTACGCGGGTATGGTCTAGTCGATACGTCCACGGCCATCATCCCACGGGGGTTCCCTATGAATAACGCCAACTACCCTGACATGCATGCGATTCCGGACCAGGATCGCGACGCAGCAAACGCAAGCGGCCATTTCTATCTGGTGGGCGGCGGTATCGCGTCGCTGGCGGCCGCCGCCTTTCTGATTCGCGACGCCGATGTGCCGGGCTACCGCATCACGATTCTTGAAGCGCTCGACAAACCGGGCGGCAGCCTGGACGGCGCCGGCACGCCGCAGGAAGGTTACGTCGTGCGCGGCGGCCGCATGCTGGAGAGCAAGTATCTGTGCACTTACGATCTGTTCGATTCGATTCCCACGCTCGACGGCCGGTGCAGCGTCACCAGGGAGATTTTCGACTGGAACGAGACGACCCGTACTTCGTCGAAAGCCCGGCTTGTGCGCAACGGTCAACGTGAAGACGCGCCCGCCTACGGACTGAGCGACACGCATCTGCTGACGCTCGGCCGCATTTCGCTCGAGCCTGAGGCCCTGCTGGGCGACAGCCGGATCTCGGACCACTTCGAGCCGGACTTCTTCGAAAGCAACTTCTGGATCATGTGGTGCACCACGTTCGCGTTCCAGCCCTGGCACAGCGCCGCCGAATTCCGCCGCTATCTGCTGCGCTTCGCGCATATGACGCCCGGCTTCAACCAGTTGCACGGCATCATGCGCACGGTTTACAACCAGTACGATTCAATGGTGCGGCCGCTACGCAAGTGGCTCGACGAACACGGCGTGAGGTTTCGCGCCAACACGCGGGTCATCGACCTGCGCTACGACGAAAGCGGCGCACTGAACCGGGTTGCCGGGATTGTCTGCGAGCACGACAACCGTCACGTCGAGATTCCGGTTGGTGCCGCCGACAAGGTTATCGTCACGCTCGGTTCAATGACCTCGGGATCGAGCCTGGGCGGCACGCATCGCCCCGCCGTGTTCAATCACGAGGACGGCAGCGGCGCATGGGCTCTGTGGAAGAACCTCGCAGCCGGACGAAGCGAATTCGGCCACCCATCCGTTTTCGCCGACCATGTCGACGAATCCAGATGGATTTCCTTTACCGCGACGCTGCGTGACCCGACACTGTTCCGCATGATTCGCGACCTGACCGGCAACGTGCCCGGCGAAGGTGGCCTGATTACCTTCCCGCAATCGAACTGGCTCGCCTCGATCGTCCTGCCGCACCAGCCGCACTTTCTCGGGCAGCCGAAAGACGTCCAGGTATTCTGGGGTTATGGACTTTTCATCGACCGGCCAGGCAATTTTGTCGGCAAGCCGATGGCGGCGTGCACGGGCCGCGAAATCATCACGGAGCTGCTCGGCCACCTGCACATTCAGGCGGACGCGCCGCGCATTCTCGACGACGCGATCTGCATTCCGTGCCTGATGCCGTTCATCACCAGCCAGTTCCTGCGGCGCAAGCGCGGTGACCGGCCGCAAGTGGTGCCGCAGGGTTGGGCCAACCTCGCATTCATTGGGCAGTTTTGCGAGTTGCCGAACGACGTCGTGTTCACTGTCGAGTACTCCGTTCGCTCCGCGCAAACCGCCGTGTACACGCTGCTCGGACTGAACCGCTCGGCACCGGCGGTCTACAAGGGGCAGCACGATCCGCGTGTGGTGTACGGCGCAGCTTGCGCGTTGCACAGGCACTGATTCGCCATGGATCTCGGCGGAGCGCCGTTGAAGCGCCGGGGTGCGATCCTCGCGCGGCTCAAGGAACATCCGCTCGCGCGGGTCGGACCCGGCCTCATCACCGGCGTCGCCGACGACGATCCGAGCGGTATTGCCACGTATTCGCAGGCCGGCGCGCAATTCGGCCTCAACATGCTCTGGACCATGCCGCTCGCGTTTCCGTTAATGGCCGCGGTGCAGTGCATGTGCGCGAACCTGGGCCGCGTGACGGGCAAGGGTCTCGCCGCCAATATCAAGGGGAGCTTTTCGCCCGCCGTGCTGTATGGCGTGGTGCTGTTATTGCTGGTGGCCAACACGCTGAATATCGCGGCCGACGTGGCCGCGATGGGCGAGGTCGCGCAACTGGTTCTCGGTGTAGACCGGCATGTGATGACCGTGTGCTTCGTGTTCGCCACGCTGCTTTTGCAGATCTTCGTTCCGTACCATCGCTATGTGTTTTTTCTGAAGTGGCTGACTGCTTCGCTGCTGGCCTATGCGGCCGTGCTGTTCGTCGTTCATGTGCCATGGCGCGAAGTGGCGTTGCGCACGCTCTGGCCGCACTTCGCACTGAATACGAATGCGGCGGCGACGGTGGTCGCCGTTTTCGGCACCACGATCAGCCCTTACCTGTTCTTCTGGCAGGCTTCGGAAGAAGTCGAGGACATGCATGCGCATGCCGGCGGTGCCCCGCTCGTGGGCGACCCTCGGGCAGCGCGCGTGGAACTGCGGCGCATCCGCTGGGACACCTGGAGCGGCATGCTCTACTCCGACATCACCGCCTACTTCATCATCCTCGCCACCGCCGTGACGCTGCATGTTGCCGGCGTGACCGATATCGATACCGCCGCCCAGGCGGCAAGCGCGTTGCGGCCGCTTGCCGGGGACTTCGCTTACCTGCTGTTCGCGCTCGGCATTCTCGGCGTGGGCTTCATCGGCGTGCCGGTGCTGGCGGGTTCCGGCGCCTATGCGCTGGCAGAAGCCATGAACTGGCCGGAGGGCCTCGAGCGCAAACCGCGTGACGCACGCGGCTTCTACGGCATCATCGCCGTCAGCGTGCTGGCGGCGCTGGCGATCCAGTACTCATCGATTAGTCCGATGAAAGCGCTGTTCTGGAGCGCGGTGATCAACGGCGTGGTGGCCGTGCCGCTACTCGTGGTGATTCTGCTGCTGGTATCGAAGCGCACGGTAATGGGTGACTTCACCGCGAGCCGTCCGCTCCTCGTGCTCGGCTCGATCGCGGCGGCCGTAATGGGCGCGGCAGCGGTGATGATGCTGCTGCCGCGCTGATCGGCGTATGAACCGCTGTGGGAATCAGCAGGCCCATTCCAGCGCCTTGTAGTGAGCCAGATGAAGTTTGAGCGCGCTGACAAAAATTGCCAGCGATGCGGCAACCATGCCGCAACGCACGGCGCCGGCGCGCGTCTTGCATTGCGCGACGGGCGCCCTGCCGGCCAGTTCGTGCATTTCGTCAATGACCGCCTGGCTGCCGAAACCGCCAAAGCTGCAGAAGAACGCGACATGGCGGAACTTCAACCGGTTCTCGAGCAGGTATGCACGCACCGGCGCGGACGCCGCGCCTGCCCATACCGGCGTGCCCACCACCACAAGGTCGTACTGCGCGGGATCCAGCCCGGCCGGCACGATCTCAGCCGGCCGCCTGCGCCAGGAATCCATCAGACAGCGCAAATAGCCGGAGACGCCACGGCGCTCGGTCAGATCGCAGATTTCCTCGATATCGGCCGACAGCATCCTGGCAAGGGTGAATGCGAGCAGGCGCGTGGTGCCGGTGCGGGAAAAGAAAACGACTAGAACGCGGGGTTCAGACATGACTCGCTCCTCCTGAAGCACAGTATGGACGCGCACGGCAATGCGACGCGTTTTCGCAGAGCTTAGGCGGCAACCGGCGGCGCCTTATGACGCAGGTCAAACACACGGTTCTTGCGCGGCACCGAAGCTGCCGTTGATCTGAATCAACGGCGGAATCACCGTCGTTCCTAGACTCAAGCTCACCTATCCACGCGTCACCTTTCCCGCTGGAGCAACTGCCATGAGCTACAAAACCATCGTCGTCCATCTGGACACCAGCCCGAACGCTCACCCGCGACTCGAGATCGCGCTGCGGCTTGCCAGCCGGTTCGGCGCGCATCTGACCGGCGCGTTCGCCGTCTTCAGCCCGGACCCTCGCTCGTTGTACGTGATGTCCGGCACCGCGGAGTACTACAAACAGCACGAAACGATGCGCATGGAACGGCGTGCGGCATTGGAACGCCTGTTTCACGCCGAACTGCGGCGCGCCGAGGTCCAAGGCGAATGGGTCGCCATTGACGAACCCGCCGGGCTCGCCATCCAGCACGCGGGCCGCTGCGCGGACCTGATCGTGGCCGGGCAAGACAATCCGGACGATCCGGAATCGTATGTCGGCGACTATTTCCCGGAAAACCTGATTCTTTCCAGTGGCCGCCCGGTGTTGCTGGTGCCGTATGCGGGCAACGAAAGAGCGGCGGGCGAACAGATTCTGGTTGCGTGGGACGGCAGCCGCGAAGCCACGCGCGCCGTACATGACGCGCTGCCGTTCATGCGCACGGCAAAAAACACCACCATTCTCACCGTCAACGGCGGGCAGGACGGCGGACACGCCCGCATACCCGGTTCGGACATCGCCGCCGTGCTGGCCCGGCATGGCGTACAGGTTCAGGTTGCCGACATCGAAACGGGACCGGGTGGCTCGGTCGGCGAGGTGTTGCTCTCGCAAGTGGCCGACGGCGGCGCCGATCTGCTGGTAATGGGCGGCTACGGACATGCCCGCTGGCGCGAACTCGTGATGGGCGGTGCCACCCGCACGATGCTGCGTTCCATGACGGTTCCAGTGCTGATGTCGCATTGAGCGCCGGTTCTAGCCTGGCGGGGCGCGCCGGCCCCCGCCGCCTCGGCAACGGGCGAGCCCGTCCGCCGCAACGGCCGGCGGCACTGGCATCGACCCGGCGTTTCCCGGACAATAAGCGCAAACATAAGCATTCCGAGCGGTGTTTCCCCCGGCCGTGCGCTACCCGCGCGACCGGATCCACCGGAACAGAAGTGTTCGCCGTGAGCGGCGCCGTGCCCACATTGCCGGGCGGCGCCGCCAATCCATGTACCCCGTCACGCCAGAAGAGGCGCACATGCCCGTCAGCGGTAAGACGCCCCCGCCCCATAGCGCCGCTTTACGCGAGCGCTCCAGCTCGAGCGCGGCACGGCCTGCATTCGCGGCTGTGGCAGCGTTCGTCGGCACGCTGGCCGTGATGCTGGCGGCGCGGCACTGGTTCGATCCGACCTTGTTCATGTGTGTCGGCGCCGCTTTCCTTCTGGCGGCGAGCGCCTTCATCTTCGCGGGCGGGCGTCGCGACAGCGCTGCCGTGCGTGGCGAGGTCGGCACCGGGACGAACCAGTCCCGCGTGAACGATGCCCGCATGATGGCGATCATTCGCTCCTCGATGGAAGCGATCATCACCATCGACGAACAGCAGCGGATCGTGATCTTCAATCCGATGGCGGAACAGGTGTTTGGCTGCTCCGCCATGGAGGCGATCGGCGCGCCGCTCGCGCGCTTCATCCCGGAGCGCTACCGGTCAACGCACGCGCAGCATGTCGAGCAATTCGGTGTGACCGGCGTGTCCGACCGGCAAATGGGCAAGCAGCGCGTGTTGTCGGGGCTGCGCAGCAACGGCGAGGAATTCCCGCTCGAGGCCTCGATCTCGCAGATCCGCGACGGCGACACCCGTCTTTACACGGTCATGCTGCGCGACGTTACGGAACGCGTCAAAGCCGAACGCGCACAACAGCAATCCCGTGAGGAACTGCGCGAACTGTCAGCCAATCTGCAGAAGATTCGCGAAGACGAGAAGACGCGTATTGCGCGCGAATTGCATGACGACCTCGGTCAGCAACTCACCGCGCTGAAAATGGACATCTCGTCGGTCGAGCAGGCGCTGGACGTGTCCGCCGGCGCGCCTGTGCGTGAACAGTTGCAAGGCATGCGCAGGCTGATCGACGCAACCGTGGCCTCCGTGCGCCGCATTGCCGCCGATTTGCGGCCGGTCATGCTCGACGACCTCGGGCTGATTCCCGCCATCGAGTGGCTTGCGAACGACTTCACGAGCCGGTACGGCATCGCCGTGGAGCGTGAGATCGAAACCGGCGACGCGCACTTCAGCGCGACGAGCGCCACCGCACTGTTCCGGATCGTCCAGGAAGCGCTGACCAATGTGGCGCGCCATGCCGATGCGACCCTGGTCAAGCTGAGCCTGCGAGCCGAAGACCAGAACTTCGTGTTGCGCATCGCCGATAATGGCCAGGGAGCGCAACGCGAGTCCGGCCCGGCAGCCAAGTCCTTTGGCCTGCTCGGCGTTCGCGAACGCGCGCGCATGCTCGGCGGCGTAGTCGAGATTCATACCGCGCACGGCGAAGGCTTTGTATTGACCGTCACCATCCCGGCGCATGCCGCGCAAACGCAGGAGCTGCAAACATGACCCGCGTGTTGATCGCCGACGACCACGCGCTGGTGCGCGACGGTCTGCGCCATATTCTCAAGGGCGCAAGCGGTTTTGAAGTGATCGGCGAAGCAAACGACAGCGCCAGCACCATCGCGCTGATTCGCGCGCAGACCGCCGACGTGCTGGTGCTCGACCTGTCCATGCCCGGCCGCAACGGGGTGGAATTGATCAAGCAGATCAAGGAAGAAAAGCCGGCATTGCGCATTCTCGTACTCACCATGCACGCCGAGCAGCAATATGCGGTGCGTGCGTTCAAGGCGGGGGCTTCCGGATACCTGACCAAAGAAAGCGCGAGCGCGGAACTGGTGGCGGCCGTGACCAAAGTGGCGGCCGGCGGCGTCTACGTCAGCCTCGCGATGGCCGAACGGTTCGCACAGAGCCTGAACGAACCCGTTGACTTGCTACCGCATCAGCGTCTGTCCGACCGGGAATTCGACGTTCTTAAGCGTATTGCCGCCGGCCAGACGATCACGGAGATCGCGGCCGAACTCTGCGTGAGCGCGAAAACCGTCAGCACGTACAAGACCCGTATTCTGGAAAAAATGCAAATGCCGCACGAAGCCGCGCTGGTGCGGTACGCCATGCGCCACAAACTGGTCAGCGACGAAGAAGACGACATCTGAACGCCCGTAGCCCGCCGGCGGCACATCCCGCCATTCTCCCGATCCGCTTCATCCCGATGTAGGAAACCCCCTACACACCTTCACACTTACCTACTCGAAGACCATTCCGCGCCGATTTTATTTTGAGACGGCGCGACCGATACTTCGAGCCATGAACTCAAGCCCTGACCACCCTGCTCTGCGGGTTTTTCTCGTCGACGGCGCATTGCCGGTACTGCGCCGTTTGGCTGAGCTGTTCGGCACGCTTGACGGGGTGAAGATCGTCGGCGAAGCCGAGGAATCTCACGCCGCGTTCGCGGGCGTCGGGACTGCCGCGGCCGACCTGGTCGTGACGGAACTCCATCTGAGCGGCGGCACGGGGCTGGAATTGCTCGCGTTGATCAGGCAAAGCTTTCCGCATGTGATCGTCATGGTGCTGACCAATCATTCAGGCGCGTGGTTCCGTCGCGCATGCCTGGGCGGTGGCGCCCACTACTTTTTCGACAAAACCAGCGAATTCGATCTCGCGCGAAGCACGATCCAGCGGATCGCCAACGAACATCGCACGCGCGCCCTTCTTCAATCAGGAGCTCATCATGTCTGACGTCGTCGCTGATTCCGCTATTTCGTCGCCGCCGATCCCTCCGCAAGCCGCACCTGCGCCTCAACCCGTGCCGGCTTCCATGCGCACTCCGCGCGGCGACGCGCTGCGCTGCACGGCCTGCTCGATGCGCTCGATCTGCATGCCGCAAGGGCTGAGCGCCGAAGAATTGCGCAGGATCGAATCGCTCATTTGCCCGTCGCGCACCATCCGGCAAGGCGAGACGATTTTCCGCGCGAACGACTCGTTCCAGAGTATCTATGCCGTGCGCGCCGGCTCATTCAAGACCGTCGTCATGCATCGCGACGGCCGTGAACAGGTGACCGGCTTTCATCTCGCCGGCGACTCGATGGGCCTCGACGGCGTATGCTCGGGCCGCCATGGTTGCGACGCCATCGCGCTTGAGGACAGCAAGGTCTGCATCATCCCCTTCCACCTGCTCGAAGCCATGTGCCGCGAAGTCAAGGCCGTCCAGCAGCACCTGCATCGGATGATGGGCGGCGAGATCGTGCGCGAGTCGTCACAAATGATGTTGCTCGGCACGATGTCCGCCGAACAACGCGTGGCGACGTTCCTGTTGAATCTGTCGGACCGCCTGCGACTGCGCGGCTATTCAGCAGCCGAATTTCATCTTCGTATGACGCGCGAGGAAATCGGCAGCTATCTGGGAATCAAACTCGAAACCGTGAGCCGCATGCTTTCCAAATTCCAGCGCGACGGGCTCGTCGACACGCGCGGAAAGGACATCCGGATTCTTGATCGCGAGGGTCTGGCGCGCGTTTGAGCCGCCGGTTCGAGCCGGCGATCACGCTTAACGGATAGTCAGCACGGCCGCGCCCGTCAACCGGCCCTCACGCAGGTCGCTCAGTGCGCGATTGGCTTCGCTCAGCGGATAAGAGGTGGTTTCGATCGCAAGGTGCGTCTCGGCGGCAACGCGCATGAAAGCGAGCCCGTCGTCGCGCGTCAGATTGGCGACGGACACGACGCGACGCTCGCCCCACAGAAACGCATAGGGGAATGACGGGATATCGCTCATGTGGATTCCGCCGCATACCACCACGCCACCTTTTGCGACGGCTTGCAACGCTTGCGGAATGAGCGCGCCCACAGGGGCGAAAAGCAGCGCCGCATCCAGTTCGTCAGGCGGCGCCTCGTCGCTGCCGCCGGCCCACGCCGCGCCGAGACGCAGCGCGAGTTGCTGGGCAGCATGATCGCCGGGGCGTGTCAGCGCATACACGGTGCGCTGCTGATGGCGCGCAACCTGCGCAACGATATGCGCCGCGGCGCCGAACCCGTAGATGCCGATCCGCTGCGCGTCGCCCGCCATGCTGAGCGACCGATAGCCGATGAGCCCAGCGCATAGCAGCGGCGCTGCTTCGACATCGGAATAGTGCGCCGGCAGGTGAAAACAGTAGCGGCTATCGGCGACTGTGCGCTCGGCGTAACCGCCGTCGATCGTATAGCCGGTGAAGCCGGCTTCGTCGCAAAGATTTTCCCGCGCCGACAGGCAGTAGCGGCAATGTCCGCATGTATGACCGACCCATGGCACGCCCACTCTGTCGCCGATGGCGAATCCGCTCACCTCAGCGCCGAGCCCCGCTATCGTGCCGACGATTTCGTGCCCCGGAATCACCGGCCGTTTTGGATGCTCCAGTTCATGGTCCACCAGATGAAGATCGGTGCGGCACACGCCGCACGCGTGGATATCGATCAGAATCTGCCCGGGACCCGGTGCCGGATCAGGCAGTTCCTGCTCTCGCAGCAACGACGCGCTGCCATCGAACACCATCGCACGCATAGGACCCTCCTCAGGTTTGCTGAGCCCGCCTATATCCGAGTCAGGCACCGGCGCGGCGCACCGGCAATCGCAGCGCCCGGCGACAGGCTCCCGGAAATCTCATTCGCAAAAGCGGAAGTAACCGCTGTGCATCAGCACCGGCCTCGCGCCCAGCTTGTGAAACAGTCGCCTTGCCGCGTGTTCGATCGGATGCCGGTTCGATTCGAATGCCCTGATCAGGTCGTCTTCCCGCAGCGAAGCGGCGCCAAAATGATCCTCGAGTGCTTCGGCAGTAATTGCGCACTGCACCTGCGCGCCATCCACCTGGGCCGCAAACGCGACGGTGAGATTGCCCGCGCAGTACTCCGGACGTTTCTCGGGAAAAAGAATCTTCATGATCGCCACCTGATTTCGTCGTGCAGTGTGCGCAAGCCAGGCGCCAGTACCTGTCAAGGCGGATGCGATCCGCGCGCCACTCGCCTGTCACCAGCATAGAAGCTACGCACGATCCGTCAAATCGACGCCTTGCTTCCTGATTGACCGAGGTCAACGGTAAGCAAGTCACCGCCTCTACACTGAACTCATTGCCCCTGCGCAGGAGTGCGTGCCGTGAACGCCCTGACCCGAAACTGTTTGACGACATGCGCCGCGCTCGTGCTGGCCGTCGCCGCCGCGCACGCCGAGCCGGAACCGACCGCGCTGGTCGATCAGCAGCACTGCATGTTCTGCCACACGCGCGATGCGCCGTTCCTCGCCCCGTCGTTTCAACAGATAGCCGAGCGTTACCGTGACGTGCCGAACGCGCAATTCATGCTCGAACACAAGCTGCGGCTCGGCGGCAAAGCGCATTGGGGCGATATGGCGATGCCGCTGCCGGCCGATCGCGGCGGTCCGCTGTCGGCGAAAGACGCCCATACGCTGGTGCGCTGGGTGCTGAGTCAATGAGTCCTCTTTGAGTCACGACTTTCGCGGCCCGCTCAGCTCGAACGGCACCCCTCGTTTCGGAGAATTTTATGCGCCTCACTGTACATCTCGACACGTTCGATCGTGTCCATCCGATGGCATTTGCAATCCTCTGGCTCGACAAGGACACACGGCAATGGTCGCGCGAAGGCCACCAGGGGCTCGATCTGCCTGAATGGGGCGCGCTGCATGTGGACTGCGGCAATACCCTTGTGTGCGGTCCGCATGACGCAACCCCCGTCTGTGTGCTTGAAGGCCTGGACCTGAACGACTGCAACGGCCCCTTCGAAGGCGAGACCGGGCGCGCGCAGTGGTGCGCGGAACGCGGCCGCATCCTGATGACCGGCCACTGGCACGTGCAGTGTATCGACAACGAGCAGGCAGAGCCGGAACACGGCTTGTTCGCCACCGGCGACGAAGCGTAAAACGCCGGCGCCGTCAACATTTCGAGGCTACCGTCATGGCACTCACAACTGATCTGGACGGCGTCCGCCACGCATATGGACTTTGTTTCGTGCGCGCGCCGTGGGCCTATTTCACGCGTATGCCGCTCGATCAGCAATGGGGTGACGGGTGGGAGCGCGCGCCCTTTGAGAAGCATGCGGGCATGCCGTACGACGATGCCGAACAGCAGATCCTGACTGTCGCATTCGATGGGCCACTGCTGACGCCCGACGCCGGATACGACAACCGTGCGCGTAGCGTCAACGAGATCAATCGTGGCGACGCGCCGTGGTTACGAACAGAGAACTTCATCAGCAATGCGCCGATCCGGATTCCCGCGGGTGTATCGCTCGAGAAATTCGTCGAGCTGGTCGATCTGGCGGGCGGCCACGTTTTCGCGCCGCTCGGCTGGGGTCGATTGCGTCTCGATCCCGCCGGGTCGACCGGCTCGCCAGAGGCTACGGCATGCCAAAACCGCACTGACGCAGCGTGAGCGATACAGCGGCACAGCGTTAAGGCTGCTTATCGACTTCGTGCGAGGGGTTGAGCAACAGAACAAAGCACGCAACACCGCCGATCAGTGCCGCGGCGCCGTAGCGAAGCAATTGCGACTCGTCGAAAAGCAACCCGCGGATCGACGCCGCGATACCCGCCAGTGCCACAAACACGGCGATTACTGCAAAAACGATTCTGCTTTCCGAGCGGACCATGACGTCCTCCATGGGACCTGAGAGAGAGTGACAAAGATGAAGACATGATCGGCTCGACGGGCCGATCATCCTTGACGGAAGTCAACAACGCACTGTCCGCGAGCGATGACCGCCGAACTGGCGTGAGAGTTGCTTGTTGTCATGCCCACACAACTCTGGCACTCGACCAGGGTCGACCCGCAGGAGGAGACAATGCGCGATGAGGTCTATCCCGCCGCAACATCCATGGTGGCGCGTGAACCTGGCTGGCTCACGCCGTCGATTCAGAAATCCCACGAGCGCTCTGAAACTTTCGGCCTGAGCGCGTCGATGCGGCCGGACTATGACGTGCTGCCGGCCGCCGAACTCGCGTTGAAACTCGAGCAAAGCCGGGTTCTATGCGCACATGCCACGCCAGTGATGGAAACGCTGCACGAGCAGATCGTCAACACGCAGAGCATGATCGTGCTGACCGACGCCCAAGGGCTGATCCTTCATTCGATCGGCGACGACGACTTTCTCCGGCGAGCAGAGAAAGTCGCATTGCGCCCCGGCGCGAATTGGGCCGAAGACCGGCAAGGCACGAACGCGATCGGCACGGCGCTCGCCGAGCAATGCCCGACGGTGGTCCACGGCGAGCAGCATTATCTGGCGGCCAATCGCTTTCTCACCTGCTCCAGTGTGCCGATTCTCGATCCGTACGGCGATCTGATCGGCGTGCTGGACGTCACCGGCGATCATCGCAGCTATCACCAGCACACCATGGCGCTGGCGAAAATGTCCGTGCAGATGATCGAAAACCACCTGTTTACCAGTACCTTTCGCGAGACCTTGCAAATTGCCTTTCACGGCCGGCCTGAATTCCTCGGCACCTTGATGGAGGGCATCGTCGCGTTCACCTGCGACGGCCGTTTCCTGTCGGCCAATCGCAGCGCGCAATTTCAACTGGGCCTGCCGCTCGCCAGTCTGCGCGCGCATACCCTGTCGTCGCTATTCGGTCTCACCAGTGCGCAACTGATCGATCATCTGCGCGTGAGCCGCGACCGGCATCTGTCATTGAACCTGACGAATGGCTCCGTGGTCTGCGCCAACGTGGAATTCCGGCGCGCCACTTACACCGATGACAGCCGGCCGCCGCAGGAGCGCCGCGAGTCGCGCGTCGCGCATCGCGTGGAAGCGCCATCGCCGGCCGCGTTGTCGAGGCTGAGCTATCTGGACACCGGCGACCCGCAGATCAGCGCCGTAATCGCCAAAATCCGCAAGGTAATCGGCAAGGACATTCCGATCCTGATTACCGGCGAAACAGGTACCGGCAAGGAACTGCTGGCGCAGGCGATCCACAACGACTCGCCACGGCGCGCGGGGTCGTTCGTCGCGGTCAACTGCGCGTCGATCCCGGAAACGCTGATCGAATCCGAATTGTTCGGCTACGAGGAAGGCGCGTTCACGGGCGCGCGGCGTAAAGGCGCGCTCGGCAAATTGCTGCAGGCCAATGGCGGCACACTTTTCCTCGACGAAATCGGCGACATGCCCTATCCGCTGCAAGTGCGGCTGTTGCGCGTGCTGCAGGAGCGCCTCGTCAATCCGCTTGGTTCGTCGAAGTCGATACCGGTCGATATCGCCATCATTTGCGCAACCCACCGCGACCTGCGCGACATGATCGCGCAGAACCGGTTCCGCGAAGACTTGTACTACCGATTGAACGGCATGGTGGTCAAACTGCCGCCGCTGCGCGAACGCACGGATCTGTCCGCCGTCATCCAGAAGATGCTGCAATGCGCTTCATCCGAAAGCGCTGACGGTCAGCGCCTGAGCGTGGCCGCCGACGTGATGGCATTGTTCGAGCAGTGCGCGTGGCCGGGCAATTTCCGGCAACTCGGCAATCTGCTGCGTACCGCCGCCGCGATGGTCGACGCGGACGGCGAAATCCGCCGCGAGCATCTGCCCGACGACTTCTTCGACGGCTTGCGCACTGCCGCCAGGGCGCCCGCGGGAACCTCCGACGCCCTGCCGCTACCGAGCGGACGCCTGGAGGATGTCGCCGTGAGCGTAATCGCGAAAGCCGTCGCGCAGCATGGCGGCAACGTGTCGGCCGCCGCCCGTGCGCTCGGCGTTTCACGTAACACGATTTACCGCAAGCTGCCGGCGTCAGGTGTGAGCGACAGCGAGGACGCAACCTGACCGGCAGGTGTGCCAGGTGTTCCATTTTGCAACAACGGTGTCCTCAAACTGAACAGCACGAACTGGCTTGATCGATACGCACAGTGGGCAGTCACGAAAAGCCTGGCATCGGTTTTTAAAAATCACGTCGATTCGGCATGCAAAACATAGGTCGGAACCCGCACGCCGATCGGACACGCATCGATAGGCTCAGGCATAGACTTTGCATTTGATCGACACGACCGCTTGGTGAATGCGGTTTTTCAATCACATGTCGCAATCAAGGAGACAACCATGCAATGGACTACCCCCGCTTATTCCGACCTGCGTTTCGGTTTTGAAATCACGATGTACATCGCCAATCGCTAAAGCAACGATGAAGCGCCGCGCGCCGCTCCCAGGGAGTGCGCGCGACGGCGCCCGGAGCATCGCTCATGAAGATCAAGATTCTTGGTTCAGGCGCAGGCGGTGGATTGCCCCAATGGAACTGCAACTGCGCGAACTGTAACCGGGCCCGCTATCAGACCGGCGACGTGTTGCCGCGTACGCAGTCGTCCATTGCCGTGAGCGATGACGGCATAGACTGGATTCTGATCAACGCCTCGCCGGATCTGCTCGCTCAATTGCGCGCGAATCCGGAGCTGCAACCCGGACGCTCGATCCGCGACAGCGCGATCGCCGCGGTAGTGCTGATCGATGCACAGATCGATCATGTCACCGGCCTGCTGATGCTGCGCGAACGCACCACGCCGCTGCCGCTGTATGCCAGCGCGCCCGTGTTCGACGACCTGTCCACCGGCTTGCCGCTCGTCCCGTTGCTGGACCACTACTGCGGTGTCGAACGCCACGAGATCGCGCTCGACGAACCGTTCACGATCGCGCCTGCCGAACGCATCCGCTTCACCGCATTGCCGATCGAGAGCAAAGCGCCGCCCTATTCTCCGCGCCGCACGAAAGCCGCACCGGGCGACAACATCGCCTTACTAATCGAAGATCTCGCCACCGGCGCACGCGTCTTCTATGCGCCCGGTCTTGCGAGCGCGCCGCAACCCGTGCTCGACGCGATGCGTTCCGCGCAACTCGTTCTGGTCGACGGTACGTTCTGGTCCGCCACCGAGATGATCGATCTGGGTCTATCGACCCACCTGGCAGTCGATATGGGTCATCTCGCGCAGTGCGGCCACCGTGGTCAGCCAGGGATGGTTCAACTGCTCGATGCTTTGCCGGGCGCGACACGCAAGGTGCTGATTCACATCAACAACACCAACCCGATTCTCGACCCGCACTCCGCCGAACACGCCGTGATACGCGCACGCGGTATCGAAGTGGCACGCGACGGGATGCAATTCCAGGTATAGCCATGAACGCCCCTTTGCCCACTGCCGTGACTCACGCCGTGCCCTGGCCGCCGGCCGAATTCGAAGCGCGTTTGCGCGCGCTGGGTGCGCACTATCATATACATCACCCGTTCAATCAGTTGATGAATAGCGGCCGCTGCTCGCCCGCGCAGATTCGCGGCTGGGTTGCGAACCGCTTCTACTATCAGATCAACATTCCGCTCAAAGATGCTGCGATTCTGTCGAATTGCGATGACCGGGAGACGCGCCGGCTTTGGATCGAGCGGCTGCACGATCACGATGGTCACGGCGGCAACCCCGGCGGCATTGAAGCGTGGGCGCACCTGGCCGACGCGGTCGGCATCGAGCGCAACGCGCTGTGGTCGCTCGAGCATGTGCTGCCCGGCGTGCGTTTCGCCGTGGACGCGTATGTCAATTTCGCGCGACGTGCGCCGTGGCAGGAAGCGGTGTGCTCGTCGCTCACGGAAATGTTCGCGCCGCAGATTCACCGTGACCGGCTGTCCGGCTGGCCTGATCTTTACCCGTGGATCGACGCGCAAGGCTTACAGTATTTTCGCAGCCGCATTCCGCTTGCCCAGCGCGACGTCGAACACGGGCTCGCGGTCACGCTCAGCCACTTCAAAACACCTGACGCGCAGCAGCGCGCCCTCGATATCCTGCGCTTCAAGCTCGACATTCTGTGGTCGATGCTCGACGCGATCGAAAAGGCGTACCCCGTATGAACGCCCCGCTCCAAGACCATCACGCGAGCTTGCGTCCGCATCTACGAACCATGTTCCGCCTGCAATGGGAAGACGTTCAGGATGCCTATGTCTTGCTCTACCCGGAAGGCATGGTCAAGCTCAACCCGAGCGCCGGTGAAATTCTCGCGCGCTGCGATGGAACCCGGGAACTGGACGACATCATCGGCGAACTGGAACAGATGTTCAACGCGTCGAATCTCGCCGCAGACGTCTATCGTTTCATCGATCACGCGCGGCAACGCGGCTGGCTGGACTGACATGACCACCGCAACCGATCCCGCGCAAACGCGCCCGGCCCCGCCGCTGTGGCTGTTGGCGGAACTCACCTATCGCTGCCCGCTGCATTGTGCGTTCTGCTACAACCCCGTCGATTTCGCGAGTCACGGCGCCGAACTCGACACGGACACATGGTGCGACGTGATCACGCAGGCGCGCCGCATGGGCGCCGCGCAAATCGGCTTTTCTGGCGGCGAACCGCTAGTACGCGACGACCTCGAAACCCTGGTCGCGCATGCCCGCGGACTCGGCTTCTATACGAATCTGATTACCTCGGGGGTCGGCCTCAATGAGCAGCGCATCGCGGCGCTGAAAGCGGCGGGCCTCGATCATATCCAGCTCTCGTTTCAGGACTCGACGCGTGAGCTGAACGATTTCGTCACCAGCACGAAGACCTTCGACCTCAAGCAGCGCGTTGCGCGTCTCATCAAGGCGCATGGCTACCCTATGGTGGTCAATTGCGTGCTGCATCGCTATAACCTGCCGCATGTCGCGCAGATTATCGACATGGCACTGGAGATGGGCGCTGATTATCTGGAACTGGCGAACACGCAGTACTACGGCTGGGCAATGCTCAACCGCGAGCAGTTGATGCCGACATTCGAACAACTGCAGGCGGCCGAGGCTACGGTCAATCGATACCGCGAACGCCTGGGTGAGCGCTGCCGGATTCTGTTCGTGGTGCCCGACTATTTCGAATCACGCCCCAAGGCCTGTATGAACGGCTGGGGCTCGGTGTTTCTCGGCATCGCACCGGACGGCACCGCGCTGCCGTGTCACGCGGCCCGTTCGCTGCCGGGTCTTGACCTGCCCCGCGTGCAGGACACCGCGCTCGCGGACATCTGGTACCACAGCCATGCGTTCAATGCCTTTCGCGGCCATGGCTGGATGCGTGAACCCTGCCGGGATTGCGACGAGCGCGACACCGACCACGGTGGCTGCCGCTGCCAGGCGTATCTGCTGACCGGAGACGCCGCGGGCGCCGACCCGGTGTGCGCAAAGTCGGCACATCACGGCCAGATCGAACAGGCTGTGACACTCGCGCGGCGGCCGGCGCGCGAGGTTGAAGCGCAACCACTGATTTTTCGCAGCAGGGATAACTCGTTGCGCCTGGCGTAAAACCGGTGATTCCCGTGAATGACGGAGAATCACCGGTTTTTTTATGCAGCCGATCAGGCTTGCCAAAGCCCTTGTGACCCTTGTGACTATTGGGAGGTGCCCGCATTGAGTGGCGTCTTCGATGCCTTGGCGTTGTCGTCCGTCAGCTTCGTGGCGCCGGCACTGTAACCGTTCGAAAACAGCAGGAATGCCATGATGTCCGCATAGTCCTGCGGTTTCATCTTGCCGGGGCGGTCGGCCGGCATATTGTTCGTCATATAGGTGTACACCCCGCCGATGGTCAGCTTCGCGTTGGACGCCGGCGCAAATGCCGGACCGCGCAACGCGGGCGCGTTCAACCCCTGCAGGCCGGGACCGTGGCATTTCGCGCAAGCACTCGAGTACAAAGCCTTGCCGTGCGCAACCTGGGTCCGATCGAATCCCGGCACGTCCGCCGGTGCGTCCGCATCGACCTTGATGAAGCGGCCCTTCTGCGACGCGTTACCGCTCGCCAATGTCATGCGCCATGACGCATCGCTGCGGACCGGACCGTCGCGGTAGGCAAACGGATCGGCCGACACTCGGGCGGCCTGAGCCGTCTCGGGGAGCGCCCACTTGCGCGTCAGCGCCGCCAGCCGGCCGTCGGCCGCCATCTTCTCCAGGGCGGCGTCGATGCGTGGCTGCAACAGCGCGCCATTCTTGCCGAATGCAAACACCAGTTGCCATTCAGCATATGGCGACGCGGTACCCGCAATGCGGAAATGCTGTTCGGGGTGCGTGAGCGCATAAGCGACGACCGCCGGATACCAGACGATCGCACGTTGCGCGTGACCGCTCGCCACGGCGTCGACCGTGAGGGCCGCCGTGTTCTCGAGATCGAGTGTGACGTTGGGTTGCTGCACGGCGATCAGTTGCGCGGGGCTCGCATAGGTTGCCGCAACGACTTCCGCGCCTTTCGCCGGGGCGGACGATTCACGCGTGGTGACGCTGACGTAGCCGGAGCGCAGATAGCCGCGCGAAAAAGTCAGCTTGCTGCCGGAGCCGTCGGCGACACTCGAGCGCGGGAAGCCGGCGATCACGTCGCATTTTCGCGCCAGCGCCTTGTTGAGTTCTTTTAGCGAAACGCCGTCGTCATCGTTACTGTCGAAGCCACCCGACGCAAGCGACAGCGAAATCCCCGCGGTGCGAAGCGCTTCACGCGCGACCGCTTCGTCGAGCGCGACAGATGGACTGCCGGGAAAGGTGCAAACGCGCACGCCCGCACCCGCGTTGGCGAGTTGCGGCGCGAAGGTGCCGGTGGTCAGCAGAATGCCGGCAAAGGCGAACCAGTTAAGTCGAGTCTTCATGATCTTGCATCCGGAAAGGGCCAGGCCGCCACGCCAGCATGGTTGTGCCCATGCCGGCCAGGCCAAACGGTCGTGGCAGCCCCGAGAACATCAGCCGTGGTGGTTGAGCGCGAACACGTACAGCGTGCCGCCGCGTGGGACCTTCTCCGCCGCTTTCGCCATCGGCCCACCCCAGATCGGATTAGCGCCGCCGTAGCCGGTGAGAATCGCAACGTACTCCTGTCCGTCGACCTCGAACACCGACGGTTGAGCGACAATCCCGCTCGCGAGTTTCGGGCTTTGCCAGAGCACCTTGCCGGTCGTTTCGTCGAACGCGTACAGGTGACCGTCGAGCGAGCCGCTAAAGGCGAGCCCTCCCGCAGTTGTCGCCACGCCGCCATTCCACGGCAGCTTGCTCCAATGACTCCAGATTTTCTTGCCGGTGTCGACGTCGATAGCCTGCAGTTCGCCGTAGCCCTTGCTGCCGGGTTCCGGCTTGATTTCAAATCCTTCGCCGAGATACGGCAGCCCCTCCATGTAGTTCACCGATTTCCCGGACAACGACATGCACGCATGCAGAGCCGGCACCACCGCAATATGCTTGTCCGGATCGTAGGAGACGGACCACCAGTTCTTGCCGCCGAGGAAGCTCGGGCAAGTTTCGATTGTCGTGCCGGCCTTCGGATATTTGGACGCGTCCTGAATGGGCGCGCCGTCTGCCGTATAGCCGGTCACCGAGGTCGCCTTGACGAACGGCTTCGCATAGATCAGCTTGCCGGTGCCGCGGTCGATCGCATGGAAGAAGCCGTTGCGGTCCGCATGGATGATGGCGTCGTACTCCTTGTTCTCATACTTGATCGTGGCAAGCACCGGTGTGTTGACGCCGTCGTAGTCCCACGTGTCATGTTTGGTGTACTGGTAGTGCCATTTGAGGTTGCCTGTTTTCGGATCGAGCGCAAGCAGCGAATCCGAATACAGGTTGTCGCCGGGCCGCAGATCGGCGAGCCACGGGCCTGGGTTGCCGACGCCCCAGTAGAGCGTTCTGGAGGCGGCGTCGTAGGTGCCGGTCAGCCAGGCCGGCGCGCCGCCGTGATCCTGCATGCCGTTCGGCCAGGTGTCGCCGCCCTTTTCGCCGGCGGCCGGTACCGTAAAGCGCTTCCACAAGACGTTGCCGTCATCGGGATTCAACGCTGCGATAAAACCACGCGCGCCATACTCTCCACCTGCGCTGCCCACTACCAGCGCGCCATCGAGTGCGAGCGGCGCGAGCGAGAACGCGTAGCCCAGACCCGGCTCGAACATCTGCTTGCGCCAAACCAGCGCACCGGTTTGCGCGTCCAGCGCAACAACGTCGCCGCTCAACATGGCGACATAGACGTTCTTGCCGTATAAGGCCACGCCGCGGTTGATCACGTCGCAACACGCGGTCTTGAACGATTCGTCGCCGAGCTTGGGTTCGAACTTCCACAGTTGCTTACCGGTTATGGCATCAAACGCATAAACGTTGTCCTTCGGCGTAGTCACGAACAGGAAACGGCCATTCACGATCGGCGTGGCCTCGAACCCCTGCTGCAGTTCCGCCGGGAACTTGTAGCTCCACACCTGTTTGAGATCCTTGACGTTGGCCGCGTCGATCTGCTTGAGCGGTGAATGCGCCTGGCCGTTATAGGTGCGGTAATACGTGAGCCAGCCGGGATCGCTTTGCGCGTCTGTCAAACGCTCGTAGGTAACGGCCGGATAGTCGTCGGCCGCCGCGGCCGAGCCGATTACCAGACTGACGGCGGCGGCCACACTCATTGCCAGCGCCGTGGGCCGCTTCGCCGAAACTAAACGTGCTTTCATCCTTGTCTCCTGTTGAATTGTCGACGCGAGGCCGTGCGGCGGCGCCATCGTCTAGTGATCGCAGACTGGCTGCGGACCATTCAAGGCAAGTCGCGTGCCATTGGCTTTGGCATCGCGTCGAGCCACGGCGGCTCGCGAAAAGAGCGCGGCGTGCGGCCGTCCGAACGGTGTCGTGGCACGACAGCGGTGTTGCACGTTGACGCAATCGCACGGCAATGTGTTGCTAAAAATGACAGCTGCGACGGTGCCGAATCGAGGACCGGGTGCCGTGCGCATCGCATGTCGCGGAAAGCTCCAATGGCACGCTTCTCGCTGTGGCCTGCGCACGATGAAGAGCGTCAGCACGGCGGATACGTCGAGCCAACGCGGGCCTTCTCCATCGACACCAGCCACACAATCATTGGAGGAGTCAGGTATGAATCACGCAGATATGCAATTTCTCGACGTCGAATTTCCGTATGCGCGGCAGTACGCCAATTTCATCGGCGGCGAGTGGGTGCCGCCGGTGCGCGGCGAATACTTCGACAACGTGTCGCCTATTACCGGCGAGCCGTTTACGTCGATCCCGCGATCCACGCAAGAAGACGTCGAACTCGCCCTCGATGCCGCGCACCGTGCGCGCAAAGCCTGGGCCGATACCGCACCGGCCGCGCGCGCCACGATCCTCAACCGGATCGCGGATCGGATGGAGCAGAACCTTTCGCGTATCGCGTTCGCCGAATCGATCGACAACGGCAAGCCGATCCGCGAAACACTCGCCGCGGACATCCCGCTCGCCATCGACCACGTTCGTTATTTCGCCGGTTGCATTCGTGCCCAGGAAGGGACGATCTCCGAGATCGACGCCGACACCGTCGCCTATCATTTCCACGAGCCGCTCGGCGTAGTCGGTCAGATCATTCCGTGGAATTTCCCGATCCTGATGGCGGTGTGGAAAGTAGCGCCCGCGCTGGCAGCGGGAAATTGCATCGTGCTCAAGCCGGCCGAGCAGACACCCGCGTCGATTCTGGTGCTGATCGAACTGATTCAGGACCTGCTGCCGCCGGGCGTGCTGAATGTGGTGAACGGCTTCGGCCTTGAAGCGGGCAAGCCGCTCGCTCAGAGCAAGCGCATCGCGAAGATTGCCTTCACGGGCGAGACGTCCACCGGCCGCCTGATCATGCAGTACGCGAGCCAGAACATCATTCCGGTAACGCTCGAACTCGGCGGCAAGAGCCCGAACATTTTCTTCGCCGACGTGATGGATCGCGACGACGCTTACTTTGACAAGGCGCTCGAAGGATTTGCGATGTTCGCGCTCAACCAGGGCGAAGTGTGCACATGCCCGTCACGCGTGCTGATCGACGAAAAGATTTACGACCGCTTCATGGAACGCGCGTTGCAACGGGTAGCAGCGATCACGCAGGGCCACCCGCTCGATACGAAGACCATGATCGGTGCGCAGGCTTCCGAAGAACAGCTCCAGAAAATCCTCTCCTATGTCGATCTTGGGAAACAGGAAGGCGCCGAGTGCCTGATCGGCGGCGAGCGTAATGCGCTGGGCGGCGAACTGAGCAAAGGCTTCTATGTGAAGCCGACTGTATTCCGCGGTCACAACAAGATGCGCATTTTCCAGGAGGAAATTTTCGGACCGGTCGTCTCGGTCACCACCTTCAAGACCGAAGAGGAAGCGCTCGAAATTGCCAACGATACGCTCTACGGTCTGGGCGCCGGAGTCTGGACGCGCGACGGCACGCGCGCCTATCGCATTGGACGGCAGATCCAGGCGGGCCGCGTGTGGACCAACTGCTATCACGCGTATCCCGCACATGCGGCGTTCGGCGGCTACAAACAGTCGGGGATCGGCCGCGAGACGCACAAGATGATGCTCGATCACTACCAGCAGACCAAGAACCTGCTCGTCAGCTATAGCGAGCAGCCGCTGGGTTTCTTCTGACGCACCACTTATGAATCTGGAGCGGTGCGAGGGCCGCTCCAGATTCATGGCCACGGTTTTAGACGCCGGCAATCCCCACCTTACTTCCACGCATAACGCAAACCCACCCACACGCCGCGCGGCGCGCCCATCCCCAGAAACTGTTCGTTGGTCACCGCATTGGGCGAGAACGAATGCCCGGGTCCGTTGAAGAAGTTCTGTCCAAGGATGCCAAAGTCCGCGTAGCGTTTATCGAACAGATTGCTCACGTGCGCGAATAGCTGAAGTTGCTTCGTAACCTGGTAGGTGGTGTCCAGATCGACGATCGCATAACCCGCGATCCGCCCATTGCTGTCCTGATTGTTCTCGTCGCCACGGGCGAATATCGCGCTGCGATACTGAATGTTCGCGCCCACGTTCCATTTCGCGGTGGCCGCGTAATCCAGCCGCAACTTGAGCGTATTTTCCGGCATGCCGGGAATCCGGTCGCCCGAGTGAACCGTAATGTTGCCCTGGCCGTTGGCGCTCGAATTGCTCGCGCTTTGTTCGACGAAACTGCTCCGGTAGGTTGCGCGCAGATATGTATAGCCGGCGTTCACTGTAAGCGGGCCGGTCTGCGCGCGGGCATTGATTTCAAACCCTTGCCGTCGCGTGGCGCCGACGTTCTGGAAGTATCCGGTCGAGGTGGATGCCGTGTTGCTGCTGATAAACGCTATGTCGTCCTGAAGATCGGTTCTAAACAAGGCCGCGCTCCAATGAACCGCCGATGACAGCGTTCCGCGTGCACCCGCCTCGAATGTCCGTGATATGACCGGCTTCAACGCCGGGTCCGCGATGAAATCGTTCGGCAGAGAGCAAGGTGCAGCCGGGTCCGCACACGCCAACTCGATTGCGGTCGGCGTACGCATGCCTTCGCTGTAATTGGCATAAGCCGTCAACCAGGAAACCGGGTTATAGGTGACACCCAATGCCGGATTGATCCGCGAGTAGCTGTGCGAGCCGTTCAACAAAGGTTGCAGACCGCTACGGTCCTCGATATCGACATTGGCGTGGTTGTAACGCGCGGAGGCCGTCAGCGCAACCGTGCGGGTCAACGAAAGCGTATCGGTCACGAACACGCCGAGATTGCTGTTGCGCGTCGATGCGTCGGTTTGCAAGGCGAAGCCGTCAGTCCCGACAGTCTGGCGATCGGAAGCGAACTGCGCGTCCTGCGTGTACTGTGTGAAACCCGTGTTTGCGAAGTCGCCGCTGACTCCGGCCGTCATCTGGTTGTCCATTCCCGCGACCTTGCCGGTAAAGCTTAATTGCAGCGCGAATCCATAGCTGTCCTGCGAGACCACGGAGTGGGCGTTCTGCGCGGGTATGGTATCGATCGCACCGGTCGCCGGATCGATCGAACCATAATCTCCGTTCACGTTGCTGCTCAGGTTGTCATTGTCGTAGTGCCGGTAATACGCGTTGCCGGAGAGCTGCAGCGCATCGTTGAAGTCGTGCTTTCCGTTCAGGTTCAGCATGATTGCCCGGTTCTGATTCTCGTCGGGATAGGTGTAGGCCTGGCGCGGGTTGTCAAGAAACGAGCGCGGGATGGTTTGGGTTCCCTGCAACTGATTGTCCGCAGCGGTGAGGCTCAGCTCGACGGTGCTGCGCGGGTCCGTATAGCCGAGTTTGCCGAACAGTTGCTTCACGCGGCTGGGGTTATGGTCGGCCCAACCTTGATCGGCCTCGTCGTTGGCGGTGACAAAATATTCAATGTGTCCAAGCTGACCGCCTTGCGTAAAGACCACGCTCCTGCGTCCGAACGAGCCGCCCTCCACTTCGATGCTGCCGCCGGCGTTGTCACGGCCGTTCTTCGTGGTGATCGCGATCGCCCCGCCCAGCGTGTTCAAACCGAATAACGGATTGGACCCGGGCATCACCTCGATCCGCTCGATCGCCGATTGCGCGAGCAGATCCCAGTTCACCACGTCGCCAAACGGTTCGTTGATTCGTACACCGTCCTGAAACACCGAGAGTCCCTGCGGCGTGCCGAGCAGCGGCGAAGCGGTGAAGCCGCGATAGTTCACGTCCGGCTGATAGGGATTGCCCTGACTCGAATTGAGCGTGACGCCCGTAACGTTCTGTTCCAGGTAGCCCGTAATGGTATTGGGGTGCTGCGCCTCGATGTCCTTAGCGCTCACGATCTGCACGGCGGCGGGCACTTCGGTGAGCGGCATGCCGAGCCCGGTCAACGGCGCCGTGCCAACTACCGTGACGACCGGCATCACCTGAGCGGCCGACGGCGCGGGCGCGCCTTGCGCTATTGCGCAAGTGCCGTGGGCCGCGGCGAGCATGCCCATTACGGCGGCGGCGATACGCGTGCGCCGGCAATCGTCGCGATGCGACTTCATGTGTCTCCTCCGTGGCGCGCATCGGCTCATTGGCCCCGCGCGGAATCTTCTCTGGCTGCGAATTGCAACTTGTAATTTGCTCACTGCCAAGCAACATCGGTGCCGGACATCGGCGTCATACGACGCGAGATCGAACGCTTTGCCGCGTTTGTCTTCGCTCGGGTGACACCTGTATCGAATTGGTACAGCGGTGTTCCGAACTGGCACATCTCACGCAAGCCCTCAGAGCGCGGTGGATCGATACGAGGCCGCGTACGCGGTGGCCACGACCGGCACATATGTTGCAAGCCGGTTGGCAATCCGAATCAAAGGCGGCACGCATGTTCACTTCGACGCTAGCAGGTGCAAACGCGGCACGGCGCAGAGTTCGCGGCGTGCAACGCGCTTTACCCGCGACTTTGCCCATGCGTGTGGCAGCAAGCCGGCTGCCGCCGCAAACCACGCGCGCGTTCGACGACATTCGCGGTATGCGCGCACATGCCCTCGCGCTGGTGGTGCTTGCGGTGCATGGCGCGATTGCGTTGCAGGCATGGCGCATGTCCGTTCAACACCTCGAAGCCACGGCGCCGCGTGTACTGGATCTGCAATTCGACGCAGGTGCGGCTGCAACACCGCCGGTCATCGCTTCGCCCATAACACCACGTCTGGTTTCACCGCACCGTACAAGCGCTCCGACCGCGCCGGGAAACATCGCTCACGCCGCGGCATCGAAACCACTCGTGAAGGCCGCGCCGAACAACGCATCAAAGCGGCTGCCGGCACCCGCTACTGCAACCGACACCGCGACGCCACCACCGGCGTCCAAAGAAGCCGCTCGCGAACCACTCGATACGTCGGCCGCGAAATCGCAGGACACCGCGTCCGCACCGGAACCCGTTACCGAACCGAGCTTTGGTGCCGCCTATCTGCGCAATCCCCCTCCGAACTATCCCGCCGTTGCGCAACAACGCGGCTGGCAAGGCACCGTACTGCTCAAGGTTCACGTGCTGGCCAGCGGCCGGCCCGACCAGGTCGGACTCGTGTCGTCGAGCGGACACGATTCGCTCGACGACGCCGCAATCGAAGCCGTCACCAACTGGCGTTTCGCGCCAGCCCGGCGCGGCGATCAGGCGATCGACGGATGGGTTCAGGTACCCATCGCATTCAAACTTGGAACCTAAGCCATGACCATGTCTGACTTCGCCACCCGTCTCATCGTCGAAGCATCGCTTTGCCTGCTTGGGGCGTGTTCGTTACTGACGTGGTTGTTGATCCTGTACAAAGGCTGCGCCTACTGGCGTCTTGCCTCTGAGAACCGGCGCTTTACGGCGCTTTTCTGGAGCGCTGCCGAGCGCGATCCGTCCGGCATGCCCGGCTGCTCTTCGCACGCGTTGGAGTGTCCGAAAGCGCGAGTGGCGCGCGCCGGTTTTGCCGCATGGTCAGGGATCGCGCCCGCGGAATCTACAGCAGTCAGCGCAGTCGACGCGGAGCTCGTGGCCTGGGACCGCCACGAACTGCTCGACCGCTTCCTGAACCAGCAGATCCAGCGAGAAAGGCGCGCGCTTGAACGCGGCTTGACGCTGCTGGCATCGATTGCCAGCACTGCGCCGTTTATCGGGCTGTTTGGCACCGTGTTCGGCATCATTCATGCGCTGCACGCGGTCGCTATCGGCAACGCGAGCGGCATCGAAGGGGTAGCGGGCCCGGTCGGGCAGGCACTGACGGCGACGGGGATCGGCATCGCTGTCGCCATTCCCGCAGCCTTGGCCTACAACCTGTTCGTGCGCCGGGTTCATATCTCGATTGCCGATCTCGAGGACTACGCCGCGGATCTCGTCAACGTGGCGCAGCGCAATGGGTTTCGCACGGTGGCCGGCACGCATCGCGCGGAGGCACTCACATGATTTCCCGTTCTAATGTAAAAGCCGCGGATGAACCGCTCGCTGAAATCAACATCACGCCGCTCGTCGATGTCATGCTGGTGCTGGTCGTGATTCTTCTGGTCATGGCGCCCATGCTGACCAGAACGCTGCATATCGATCTGCCGAAGCTTGCAGCCGGTGATGTACCCGCGGTGCGTGATCATGCCGTGACCGTCAGCCTCGATGCGCACGGCAAACTTGCGATCGACGGCCGCAACATTGCACCGGACCAGCTCGAACCGACGCTAAGGCGTCTCGCGGCACACGATGACAGGACGATAGTGAACTTGCGCTCCGATCGAAGCCAACCGTTCGGCGCTGTCGCAAGCGTGCTCGCGAAAATCGGTCACGCGGGTATCGCGCACGTCGCAGTCGCAACGGAGAACGTGGAGACTGCGAATTGAGATGGGCTCGATTCCAGCCCGAGGCGAACCGAATTCGCGAGTACTCGCCCCCTCCAGACCGGGCAGGCGGAATCCGGCTTCCCGCTGCGGCGAAAATGAGGCCCCCATTCAACGAACCCTGCAGGAAGGTTCCGCGCAAATAAAAAACCCGCGGAGCAAATAGCCACGCGGGTTTTAGAGTACTGCAGCAAATCGCTTCGGATTTGCCTGGACGCTAACCGTGAAACGGTTGGTGGGTGCTGAGGGGTTCCAAGAAACCCCCAGATGCCTTGATGGGTAAGGCTTTCCTCCAGTTCGATCCTACAGATACAACGAAAAATACAACGATGCGAGATTTTTCCACAGATGTCGCAGTCTGGCAACGAAAATCTGCCTGTGACTTCATCGACCGGCCCCACCGGCGTAGCGTGGACTGGAGAGTTTTCTGTTGAAAGCGCCACCGCAGTAGTAAGCCAATTCAAGAGATTTCAAGCATACGCACGGCATACGCCGTGCCATGCAACGGTAACAGGGTACGACGGCGTAGTCGCAGCCGGCTCATGTCTGGCCTGTCATCGTGCCTTCAGCCGGTACCGCACTCGCCCCAGCCCCCCTCAATAGCCGTCGTCCGAGCTGCCCAGTTCGAGCATTGTGACCCCCTCGACCAAGCGCGCCACCAGATCATCAGCCTCGTCGTTCTTCACGTTGTGTCGCCCATATGCCTCGGCTAGCACAACCAGCGCAACCTCGGGCGCGGAAAGGAACTGAGCATAATTGCTCGCTGTTTCGACGCCGGCGACTTGGCATGCCTCTCTGCCGAGTTGAGACGCCAACAACCCGCGGTCCCCGGACACTACCGCACGTTTGCTGTCGTGGCGCTCGCCCGGTGCATAGAACGTGCGGTCCGACAATAGAAACGTCAAGTCGCCATTTTGGGACTTACGCACAATCCGGTGCTTCGCTCGGCCACACGTTGGGCAGTGCCACGCGCTGTCCACCGCCTTCCACTGGCAATTCACCTAATGTGGCAGCCGCGTGCATGGACGCGATGCGTAACGCCTCGTCGGGGCTGTCCGCCTCGATGATGAATAGGCCTCGACACCTTCCTTAACAAGGACCATTTCCTGCAGGCTTCAATCCACCAGCATGAGAGCTGCAAAGCAATCCTGGCTGTCACGAATGCCTGACGTTCCGCGAGCACATTGTCGAAGGACTGCTCTTCTCCAACTAAAACGACCGCAGCTTGGGATATCGCTTCTGCCTGCGCTAGCCACAACAGTGGATTTTTCAGGTATTCACTGGCCTTTTTTGACGACTGGCAGGCGTTGATCGCGAAGTTGTAACGGCAAAGCGTCGGGATCAACCGGACGTTTGAAGTTAGCTAGCACGCCCCACAATGACTTGAACGAAACCCGGATAATCGAATTGCTAACCGACGGCGACATTTGGAGTCGCTGTACGTGGCGGGCGAAGCGTCCATTCGACACCTTCGCGGCCAGTACCGAGAAGATTGAGCAAGGAACATGGGATCTGGCGTGAATCGAACTTGCGCCTGAGGAATTCCGCCTGAGCGACATCATGCGTCGAGAGCAGCAGTTGATAGCGGCGATCCCGGACGATATTGCCCATCAGGTCAGCGAAGGCCGAGGCGTGAATGGCATCATTGTGCTGCAAGGGATCGTCGAGGATCAGCGCGCGCCACCGTGACCAGGGATAAGTAAGGCTCGCCGCCGTGAGCATGCTGACCCCGAGCGCCGCCATCTGTCCCTCGCTGTGGACGAGCGCTGGATCGATATCGCCCATAGCCGCAGGAACTTCGCCAGTCTTGTACGCGACCTGCTCGATCTTCTTGTTCTTCACCTGCAGATCGATGCCGACCCGTGGGTCACACAAGATCGCGAGGTTGATTTGCTTCATCAGATCGTCGAGAGGCTCAATATAGGCGGCGTTGAAGTCTGCCACCTGATCTAGGATATCGAAACTGGCGGCCCGCGCGATGGCCTTGGTTTTCGTCGTCGCTTCCTTTAGCCGGCGCTGCGTACCGGCGACAGTCTCAGCCGCCGTACGAATCTGGTCGCGATTACTATTGGGAGCACCGTCGATTGCTTCGCGCAAGCGCTCAAGGGCAGAGCGATGGCTCTCCTGTTGCGCCCACACCGCCGCGCCATCGGCGAGCCGTCGCATCATATCCTGCGCGCGGTCCAGATGCTCGATTGCACTGACAAGAGCCGTTTTGCCGCCGTCGACCTCCGTCTGATTGGGCTGCGCGCCCGTAAAGCCGAGTTCTACCCACGCACGCCGGTCGTCGTCAAACTCGTGGCGGTAGTCCGCAACGCGAAGAGCTAGGTCCGCGATACGGGCCGCGAGGCTTGCTTCCTGTGTGCTCGCTTCTGACAATGCAGCGTCGGTCTCAGCTAGCGTTTTCGTAGCTTGATCCGCATCCGCTTGGGCCTGCGCGCGCGCTGTCTCTCCGGCAATATAAGCGCCTTGATGCTCATGATCGGGCCCTCCGGCGTCCAGTCCCAACATCCCCTCGTGCGCAACGACGTCCGCCAGTGCCGCATCGGCAGCCCGACGCGCGAGGCTTGCACGGCGGCTGGCAGACTCCTTGACGCGGGCGAGTTCATCCCGTCGTTTGATCGCACCTGCTAATGCTTGGGGAAGTGTAGTGCCCGAAACGTCATTGAGGCGTTGGCGCCAATATTCCAAGCGTCGGAGACGCCATGACAGCCGATCGGCAACCTGCAAGGCGTCGTCGCGTAGCCGCGTCACCATCGCGACATCAAGCGTGGCCTCTACTCCGAAGACAGCTTCAAGGTCAGCATTGGCGGCAGCCTCGGCGGCAATTTCCCCTTCGGTGTTGCTAACCCGGGCCAGTACCGCTCGTTGGTCGGCTAGACTCGCTGTCAGTGCTTCACGTTCTTCGATGACTTGGGCCAGATGCTGCTCTTGCGCCACAAGGAGTGGCGCCAGGCGCTCCGCCGCACCCGACACGCGCTCGCGCAGGCGCAATGGGTCATCGAAATGAGTCGCGCAAACTGGGCAATCGCAGGCATCCTCCGGCAGCCGGGTTGCGATTGTCGTTACTGCCTGCGAGATCGCGCCCGTAACCTCTTGCAGTTGACGGAGCGCCTCTCTCTGGGCGGCTTCGCGTGACCGCGCGCCTTCTTCGGAGATCTCCACTTCGCGGACAGTCCGTTCGAGGTCGGCAGAGCTGGCACGATAATCATTGAGAATGCGGCGCAGTTGATCTAGTTTTTCAGCGCGATCAAGCCATTGCTTGCACCGATCCCGCTGCCGATGCGCCTCGGCGAGTTCTGTGGTGACACGATCAAAATCCACTCGAAGCCTCGTGACAATCGCACCACGCCGGTCTAGGATCGACGCGTCCCGCTCCGCTGCCAGATGAGCCGTCTCGGCGGTCTCCACCTTCGCTAAAGCTTCCGCCACTGTATCGCGTTGCTTGCGATAGTGGTCGACTGCGGCGCGCAGAGTACTGAGCAGATTGAAGCGCGCAACAGCGGCGGCCTGAACCTCAAGAGCCTGGGTCGCGGCCCGCTGCTGCTGGATGCGGGCGGCCGCGAATTGCTGCAATCGGGCAGCCAATTGAATCCGCTCGGTTTGAGTTTTTTCGAGCGCCGCCCCGGTCTCGGCCAGTAACGTCGTGCGGCGCCCCCAACCCTCGATAAGCTGCCCGGCGCGCCGCAGTTGCGCTTCCCGATCGCGAACCTGCGCCTGGGCATCATCCCATATCGCAGTAAGCTCGCTGTGATCCATCGCGTCAGTTGCCTGCCGCGCCATCGGCACCAGCGCAAGTTCTGCGCGCGCAGCGTCGATCTCGACGAGGATCGTCCGACCGAGCGTTGCCGCGCCTGTGGGATCGAGTGCACCTGCTGCCAGGGTTCCCTCCCAAAGCTCAGCTTCCTGCGCGAGAAGCTCGTCGAGCCGGCCAACCTCCTTTTCTAGGTGGTCGATGCGTCGGGTGAATGCCTTGGAAGCCGTCGTGTTGCCCTTCCCGTGAAGGGTGATGGCAAGCTGCTCGATCTCTCGGCTTTGCGCGGCTTCCTTCAGGATATCGAAACGCTCGGCCGGCGTCCTATGGGTTAGCCGGGACAGAGCTGATTGGCCTAGGAAATGCGTGAGCATAAGATAATGCTGCAGTGACTGGATCGTCTGGTCCCACGTCGGCGCCTTCAGGAAAGCGCCGATATCCTCGATATTTCCGCCTCGCGTAGACTGCGTCGCATCGGCGGAAGATAGCATCCGCTCGATCGAACTTCCATCGCAGAATGTCATGGCCGCGCTCGTCGGCCCATCATCCCCTTCACGCCAGCGGCACAGATATTTCCCCACCTTCTTCACGCCGTTCACGTCGCGATAATGGTCTATCCTGTCGGTCAGCGTCCATTCGAGCGCGTCGAACAGAGACGATTTCCCGAGGCCATTGCTGCCATGAACGATGAGAACGGACGGCTCGGCCGGCAAGTCGATATCGAGCTTAGCAAAGCTCCGAAATTGCGTGAGACGGATGTTGGTGAGATAGAGACTGTCGTCCATCATGAGGGCTCTCCCGCCGTCGTCAGGGCAGCGACCAAATTATCGGGATCGTCATGGATCTGGTTTGCGAGGCCAATCCACCGCGCCGCCGCTTCCCTAGACAGACCATGCTTCTCGAGCGTGCGGAGGACCAGCCCCTGATTGCGGTCAAGAGGGGCACTCTGGACGCTTGGCGTGATCTTCCAAGGCGTGGCAAGAAAAGTCCGAGCAGCGAATAACGCATAGCTCTGGTCGAGGTCGTCGGGGTTCGGGGTCCAGATCAGCTTTCGGCAAACTGTCTCGTCTCGCTCAGCCAGATCGAACGCGCGGCGCCAATCCTTTAGTGGATCGGGGTCCAGCGCAATTAGCATGATGTGAGCATTGATGACCTCCTCGGCCACCATGTAGGAACGGGCGATAACCATTTGGGTGTGAAGGCTACGCAGCGATGCCTGCATGTCGGCGACATCGCCGAGCTCGATCGAGGCGACCAAGACTGGATAATCGCCTAGGCGCAATCCGATGGCATCCTTGGGCAGACTTTTCTCGGTCACCTCGGCACGCCCTCGAAACTGTTGCGCAGTGAATGCGTCCACCACTGACGCCTCCCAGTCCAAGGCGACTGCGGACGCACGGAGCCGCTCGCTGAACATTTCCGGGGTCATTTCGATACCTCGTCTTCCAGATCCTTGACGCGCTGACGCCATCCCTCGAATTCCTCCTGCACGGCCTGCTTCCAGGTTGCAAGTGGTCCATTGAGCTTCTGGCGCCAGGCGCGGTCATTGCGGATAATCGCCGGTCGAACGCGCCGTGCGTTGCGCATCCCTAATCCGATGGACCCAGCATTGAGCAAAGTGTCATCGGAAGAATACACTTCGACCTCGGCGCTTCCCGAAAGAATGAGGGCATCGACATCCCATTGGTCCGGCCGGTCCCAGATCGTGAGCGGCCCGCCTTCGATCGTATCGCAGCCCGAGCCCAGTGCCTCGGCATTTCCCAAGAAGGTCAGGTTGCCGCGCTTGATCGATGCTGGAGTAAGCGGTTCCCCCAGATGGGTGGCAAGCATCAGCAGCAGAGCGGCCACCATGCGCGGGAGTTGCGCGTGATCGCCGCTCCATGGCGTTCTGGCTCCCTGCTCGATATTTGCCAGCCACCGCAGGAAATCGAAGCGAAGCCCGGCCGCCCCATGAAGAGTGGCCAACCAGACGTCCCACGTGCTTGCCACCGCCTGGCGGATAGATTCGTCGATTTTATGCAGGGTCGTGCTGGTGCCACTTGCAATGATCGCCCTGAGTGAGTTGTCGAGAAGACGCAGAAAGCAGGCGTCAAGCTTGTCCTGAAGGAAGCTGGGATCGAGTATTCTTCCGCGATAGCGCGGGTCGCCAGTCAGTGCCACGGCGATCCCAGGTGCAATCGCCATCCATGCGGCGGCATGTTCAGCCACCGTCGTCAGATGAATGCGACCATTGCTCGCCCGGCTCAAGCGCAGGATTGCAGACTCATCGGTGACGACGCCTGGTGGCAGGGCGAGATGGATCGTCACTGGCGCCGTCAATCGCTCACACTGATCGGCAATATCAAGCAGAGTGACATGCCCTCGCTCCACCAGTAGATGAGCGGCCGCATCTATCTCAAGGACGACCCGCGCGCGGTCCAGAGTCTGCTGCTGACGCAAGGCTGCCTGTGATGCGGTATCGACGAGTTGCTCGATCTTGAGATCCTCGAACCGGTCGTAAAGCTGAGGATCAAGCGTCGGCGGGCCGGCGAGCGACGGTGTGGACTCGAGCAGCGACTTGATGTGAGCCTCGTATAGATCGAGGGAGGCCTTCGCAGAAGCGTAACGCGCCCCGCGATCCGGACCGTGCCGCAAAATCACATGATCGAAATCCGGCGGAAGAGGATGGCCAGCCATCAGAGGGCCGGTGACCGAGAAGCCCGCCGCCCTCTTTTCGACATTGGTGACGCGGCCGCTGCTATGGTGCACGACGACCGTTTCGAGCTTCGCCGCTTCGAGCGTCGCGAAGACCATGCACTGGTTGAGAAGGGACGCCTTGCCCCGGGCGAAGAGTGGCCCGTCGCTATTGACAGTAAGGGTGCGGTCTTTGCGGAGCCGTCCCCTCAGCACGTCGATCACGCCAAATTCGTCAATGACGGGGCGAAGAATAGTCTGGAACGCGGGCTCTAGGTCGCCACTGGACGATGCAGCGTCCAGTGCGTCGAGCGAGGCTTGGCGCAGCGCATCCGAGGAAATGTGTGACAAGAAGTCGCGTGTGAACGACACATGCTCGAAACTCTGGATCAGAAGTGAGAGTATGTCCGTGAGACCGCCATCGCCGTTCCCGCTAACAAGATAGCTCGCGCCGCTATGCGGCTCGATCGCGGCCGTCCCTACTCCGCTCGGTTTCCAGTAAGCGACAAGCTCAGCGTCACCGCATGGAAACTCATCGCCGAAACCCATCGCAAGGATCACCTTCTGGAATCGCCGATTCTCCTGCGTGCCCCTATGATCGACCGTCAGACGCCAATCTGCGTCCACTTTCTCCATAGCGACGAGCTTGCGCTCGGCCTTAAATTGAAGGTGCGCGAGCCTTGTCGCAGCCGCTGTAAAATCGTTCTGGAGCTTGCCGCTGACCGAACCGCCCGCGTCAGACTTCCAGTCCAACAACGGAAGGCCAGCCCTGTCATCCAGCGACCCGATGTCCGGCCATTCATAGATATGCGGATGCAACAGGCGAGGAGATGCACTCTGAAGCTGCAGCGGTGTGTTTGCCGGATCGTACAATGTGACGTGGTACCCCAGCAGGGCCGCGCAAAGCGCGAAGCTCAGGCCAGCCGCTCCGGCGCCGACGACGGCAATCTTGTCTGTCGTGACGATAAGTCCTTCCGCATCAAGCGCGTACGCGAGACGAAGCCCACGCACCTGTTGGGAGTAGAAGGTGATCCGCCGATCGAAAGCACCCAAGAAATACACACCATCGCCGCCGGGGGCGGCGGCTGCGTTGATCCAGTCCGAGAGGGGCAAAGAAGTTGTCACGTTATCGAACCACCGTCGTCGGCTCGGTGTCGCAATAGCGCGTGTGGCGACATGCTGGTCCTATTAGCGTCCATTCCCCTCGCCTCTGCGAGGTTCCGGCTAAAGGCCGCCTGGCAAGCATTCACCGCTTCGCAGTCGATCGACATGGTTAGCCGATACCCTGATTCATTGACATGGCGAGGGCATTGAAAACTGGGGAAGAATATTAACCCGAGAAATGGGGTTCGGATAGCCCGCGAAGGGCATTTGCGAATGACTTTTCTCGGATGAGACGCGCCGCTCAGCCTACTGCGCACTGCAGTATTCACATGCGAAATGAATACTTGTTTGTGAGAAGTTTTCGCGAGTCGGCGCGCCGGAAATCTTATAATCAAAAGCATACGGTTAGGTGCTCGCTCCATCGTGATATCCCCGTCGCTTCCCTAGCCCCTCACGGCGGGTGTACTTAAGCAGAGCGGTACGTCTCCTGTATGCACAAGAACGAGCCGATCGCCCGACGGAACCCCTCTGCGATTCATTTCACTGGGGCACGTCGAAATTAGGTGCTGTTCAATTACGTCAATGCGTTCGATCATATCCGTGTCAAGGACACCGATGTAAAGACGCGCTCCGTGCCGCAAGCACCCCTCAATCCAGTGCCGATAGCCGTTAGCATATCGTCCCGTCGCTGTCAGGCCGTCTCGGGTTCGCTTGTGACCTCCGAAGAAGCTGTTGTGCGCCTTACCCCAGTAGAAAGGCTTGCCCTCCCACTCGTGAAGATAAATCACTCGGGAGTAGTCTCTCGCGTCGTCATACGAAGCGCAATGGTGCCACCTGATCTCCATGTCCCCGTCTTCCGTTGTCAATTAGCCTTCGGTCGGACCTTGCCCGTTCGCGCGATCGACTCGACGCTGCTGCCACCGATGGTCGTCGTTTCTATACCGCCTGCGTCCGTGATAACCGTGACAGCGCCATCGACCTCGTGAACCTCTGCGACATATGTTCGGCCATCGACTGTGACTTCAACTTCCATATTTTTTCCTATTGCTAATCCAGCCAATCCCTTTCCGGTGTCCCGTCGTAGTGGCCGAACTTATAGTTCGGCAATCCACCCACGCTTGCGCTTTCGACTTCCGGTACGGCTGACGATCTTTCGCATCGATTTGGGATGCTCCGCTGCAGTGCGACCATCGATAACGAATCGGATCAAGGTCCACTACCTCGTGCACCGAATAACCCTCCTGCTGCAATTCGGCAATCTCCGCCAGGCTCAGTTCTTTTGCCATGGTTGTCTTCCGTCCGGTTTTCTTAGTCGTGCAATTCACCGTTGTTCACCCGTTCGGGAGCTCTCACGCGAACCCACTTTCCCCGGCCACCAGTTGCTGTGTACAGGATCAGGAATAGGTATCCGCCTCGTGCCATTTTCACAATCTCATCGGTCTATTCGGCCATCCCGATCCATTGCATTCCGACGTCGAATAGGTATGGAATGCGTTGTGCTGGCGCGGGCTCCGTGATGATAAATGCCTGCTTTGGCTTTCGGCGCCGGATATAGGCGTGCCACCATGATTCGAAATACATTCCCCCGAGGTTCGTAATAGTCGTCGGACGGTCGCCGACGTTCAGCGCAGTTACCGTCACGTAGGTCCGCAGATCTTCGACTCCCCCACCGACCATCTTCATCCCGGTTGAAGCTGACAACATGATCCTCGGGCCGGATCGGGGCCACTTGTACGCATCCCACCCGAGCACGAAGGTCGAAATGTTGGCAGCGTATGCCGCGATTCCCAGAGTCCACAACTCGTTCGCGTCGAAGGTATGAGGTGCAATCGTGATCATAGCTCTCGGAAACTTTTCCGTGTCGCCGCATCTTACTCATCACGCTCCACGACGGAAGCATTGACGTGACCAGTGGCTCGCTTCAGTACATTCGTCATGCCGATCAGGTTCTGCGCACACGCAGCATCGTGTGCAGCCGCGAGCTCCGCGAGGGTGTCAACCAATAACTTTCGGCGATTCATCGCACCACGCTATGAGCCAATATCCACTCGCACTGGCTTTCCGGTTTAAGTTGCGATGCGGCTCTTCAAGGCCAAGAGGTCTTGTGGAACACTATCTTCGCCGACAATGGCGGCGAGGGCGGCGACCGCCGCAGCGCCCTGAGTGCGAAGTAGGCTCAACGCATCAATAAAGTTCCATTGCATGATAGGGGGCGTGAGGTTGGACAGAGCCATTTTCTCGCATCGAACCAAGTCATCCGTACCGGCCCACTTAACCCAAGCCATGAGGCTCTTGTCGGCATCGTACGGTGTATTGGTCGATTCGACACGTGTGCGAGTGCCTGCTACATTGTTCAGACCTTGTGCAGCCAATTGATCGATTTGGCCGATGAACCGGCGGCAAGCACTTGCAAGGATATCTAGTGGCCAAGCCGCTGCCGACCCCGCAGGAACGGATTTGAGTTCATCGACGAGCTCGCCGCGAAGGCGCTTAATGGATGAATAGATGCCGCCAGACGTTTCGATAGCAAACGCGTCGTAGAAGGCACGATGGTCGGCGACGACGTGCAACGAACGAACGGCAATAGCCTTCGTCTCCGGAGTAATCTCCGCACCTAGCTCAACCTTTACGCCGAACAGATCGATTCCGACCTTTCCTGAATACTTCATGCCCATACCGTTTCTCCTGTTGGAGTCACTACAGCCTCAGTGTTTTCCGATGCATCAGGGCCGACCAGATTCAGCGGCAACAAGTTGCTCGCGCAGAGACTTTGCTGTTTCTTCATTTGCGTTTTCCGTCGTGTTCAGTGCGTCGGGAGCTTCAAAGCGGCGGCAGCGACTTGCGACCACTCAATCCTCCCCAACTGGATCTCATCGAGTGCCCACATCAATGTCGCGAGGCCCACCCCCCAACCCTGTCCGCTGGCTTTGCACGGGGTCAGGGAAGTAACACCATGCCTGGAAAATGGCGACTGGACACGACCCGATTCCGTTGGAAAACACACTGCGTCGCTGCCGGCGATGATGAGGTCAGGTGCATGCTGCTGATGGATGCCACCGATGTCCGAGGAAACCTGCTGCAAGCTCGAAAAGAATGAGTTGACAGTTGCGGGAGCTTCCCTGTCGGAGAGCCTTACCTGACGGCTTACGATCAGCGCCAGCATCGGATTTTTAATATCCGGGTATCCGGGTTCCCTTTGGGCCTGTCCACCAAAGGAAACACCGGGCACGATTTCGTTCAATGTGACTGCTGCTCTGGGAAGCGCCTTCACAGTTGCAAGCTGCTTTGCCGCGTGATTCAGGCTTTGCCCCCCGTCACCGCTCAAGCAGAGGGTATGTTTTGCCTCGATGTACGCGTAGACCGCCTCAACTGGGATTTCCTCCTTCCTGTCCCACCGATTGCGGGTCAAGAAGCGTAGCGTCGGAATACGTTGTGAATCGAAAATGATGATATCGTCCCCCGCGGATTTGTCGTCTCGCGTAACTACGAAACCTCGGCAGATACCATATTTCTCCGGAAGGATTTGCCGAAGGATATCGCACACAGCTAACTCAAACTCGTCGCCAAGGTCGAAGTTGTAGCGTGCAGAAATGCTGGCGAAAAGACCGTCCACCTGCTTGCTGACGTTGCCGACAAAATTCTTATAGGCCATATTCCTGTTTTCCTATGCGAGTGAGTCGTCGTCATGAACGCTACGGCGCGGATGATCTACTTTGACGCTTCTTTTGCCAGGTCTCCAACAGAAAGATCGCCACCGTATGTGCAGAGTGGATGGCAAGGCGAGCATGCCTTCCCTCCAACCGGTACTGCACCGTCCCTGAGCCGTGGGCTGAGCTCGCATGGGTACGGAGCGCCCCAATCCCTTCCACCACGGCAAAAAGCCCCGTGAGAATAGTTTGGAGATCGCGATCCGCGATCGCTCCTGGATCGAAGCCGAGATCCTTCCGAACCAGTTCCCACAGCGGCTTCAGGTCTTGTCTTTGCGGCAGCGGCAGGCCCGCTTCCGCGATGTAGGCCTTGCACAACGACTCCAAAATGTTACTTGCGGCCGATACGGCTTCACGCGGTTCGGATTCGACGTTGCCCAACGCCCTCTCAAACTCGTGATCCACAGCAGCGAAATCAAACGCCCGAAGCATGGAATCCAGGGTCCGTGACGGTACGCCAAGTGCCCCTATAACGTTTCCTCCTCGGACGTATTGGAGGTTGTGTTGCACGAGGATTTCTTGCACGCGCATCTTGTCAGACTCGCTTTGCGAGTGATTCCAGTCGTCGGGGGTCGTTTGGATTTCCATGCAGTTCTCGATCAACTTACCGAGAACTCGCAATGGGTCATCGGCCTGTTTATTCACGCGCCGGAGCCATTCCGTCGCCTTGAAAAGCTTGTTACCTTCGGGCGCGTCACCCGGTGCATTTGCATATAGGAATAGGCTGTTCATCGTGGCGTGTGTCTCCCGGTGCTCGAGAACGGCAGCGACGACAGCAATCACCGGAGACGGTATCTCAGTCCGCATTCGCTTTTCCCCGTTTTCCTATGCGCTGTCTTTTAAGGGTTGATCCTCGTCGTCAGGCTCGACAGTGCCGGCAACGTTACCTGCGCAGCCACACTTTGTGCCAGTGAGAGCGTCACATTAGTTCAAAAGGAGAAAGGACACCGGCAAGTCCGCCATGTCCGTCTTCCACGAGCCACAGCGTCGCGAGGTTCGGATTCACACTCCCAAGGAGTTCGGCGACGTCATCTTCCGTGCCCACTATTTGTGCGTCGACAAGATGAAGAGAGCCTTCGTCTAGCTTCGCCGCATCGGCAATGGAACAACCAAGCGCCTCCTTCCTCCGTTGCCCACCACGCGGTAGAAATTTCGCCATGGAAACTTCGGGAACGAGCTTCCATTGCTCGTCGAGCTTCACCGGAAGGAAGGTAAACGAATGCATCAGCATGAGTTGGCGCGCGTACGCTACTGGTTGCCAAGGCTGCACGGTGACGGCATCACGAACCATGAAGTCTCGGACTTTCGTCCGAGCATGCTGCTGCTCCTGCATTATCGCCTCCTCTAACCCAATGCACAATTCAATCGCCGCTGCCGTCACATGGCGCGCGTACACGCCAGAATGCATGGCGTCGTTTCTTGCACCCTGCATGGTCCGGTAAAGAGCGTCAAAGCGAGAAAACATCCCGGGGAACTGTTCGGACATGTCTGTCAGCACAATTGAATCTTTGGAGATCTCTCGAATGTCGTCGATGTACTGACCCATGTTCATCTCCTTGCCGAAGACCCGTAAACCAATCGCTTCGACGACAAAGCAAATCTCGCTGAACGCCTCGGCATCAGCCAGCGCGGCATACCTCGCGGCGCGTAGACGGTCCCGATAGTGAAGACGCTCCTCCCATCTAAGCGTAGGCTGCATCTTGATTCCTGTTTTTCCGTAAGTACAATTGTCAGTGCTCCCTTAGTTGTGACTCAAGGTCGGGCTGAGCGTCGCGAAGACACCGAGAGTCGTCCCACTGACGTACAAAATTAGGTATAGCGTACGATTGACACGTTCTGTGAGCGTCGCACCGCCGTAAGACTGTATATCCCAGCCCCGGACGAAGACGGTACCCCACAAAAGTATCGCTGCACTCATTGCCTGAAGGAACAGTTGCCAACGAGGATATAGTGCGTATCCCACCCACTTCACCAGACCGCGTTGCACTAGTCTGTCGAAGTCGGCTTCAGCGAAGCCGGCGATCGTTCTCGTGCTTGCCGTGATTAGTGAACCCGGCGCCATGCGTCATCAATCGCACCGAAAACAATTGGAACAAACTCATGGCCTTCGAACGACACAGGCCGGTCCTCCTTCGGGTAGTAGTCGAGCGCGGCAGGCGCACGAAGCATGTCGATAATGCGCTTGCTGCGCTTGCCGGTCGCTGCCACCTGCGCGAGTACTTCCGCCTCAACCTTGTGCATGAGCGCCCACGTGAGCACACCCGCGGCGCGGTAACGCTGCACCGCCGCCGGCACGACTTCCTGTACCGCCGTATTGGCCGGAAGCAGCAGTTCCATTTTCTGGTCCTCGTATTCCCTGTTATCGGCTTGAGCCGCGATTACTTGACCAACTGCATTCCTGCGACTTTCGATGCAGTCACATCGAAGGTTGCCGTGTATTCACAGTCAGCCACGTGTCCGGATCGCTCAATCAGGCAATCCGCAAAATCCGCCTTGTCGGACGCTGCAAAAACCCGCAGTGCCTTGCGCACCGCATCCGCCCCCTCGACGAGCAGTTCTTTGGTCCCGACCATGGATTCGAGGATGTCCTTCAACTGTCCGCGCTCGACGCTGTAGCAACGCGCGAGCACCCCCACGAGTTCGACCAGCGCGACCTGCGAGACGTAACCGGGATGCTCGGCCGACAAGGACTCCATGAGCGCCGTCGCCCGCTTCGACTGCACGGCGTCGTCCTGAGCGAAGTAGCGGACCATTACATTCGTATCCAGTCCGATCATCGTGCGGACGCTCCCTGCTCGGCTATGGCGTGGTTCATGTCCTCAATGGACACTGGCTTGGTGGGCCTCTTCACAATGCCCTTGAGCGACGCGAGTGCGCGCGTGGCCGGATAAACCTCGTACCGGCCCGATTCCTCATTGAAGCTGAATTCGATCCGGTCGCCGGATTCCAAGCCAAGCTGGTTGCGCACGTCCACCGGGATCGTGACTTGGCCCTTCGATGTAATGGTTGCGGATGGCATGATTGGTCCTCCAATACGCCTTACATTATGGTAAGGAGATGAAAAAGGCAAGGAAAACCCCCATCGGCGCAGTTAGAACTGTGAAACGGACAAGAACACGTCTAGCACCGGCTGTGTGGCCTGAGCAGTGGCGGGCCGTTCGCCGCTGCAGGGCTCTGGAAACGCGACGATGAGTTGACCACAACGCCGAGGGCCACGCCGTCAAGGGGCGCATGCACCGCTCCAAACAGGAAAGCGCTCCGTGGTCATCCTGCGCGCTGACGACTAAGATGAGTGGCTCCATAAGACGGACGTGGAAGCCGCCCGCGCAATGCTACAGCTGCTGCCGGTGGACGAGCGATGGCCGAACCGCTGCAGACGTGATACGCCGACCGGTTCAGATCACATCCTCGCAAGCCCGGCGCATGATCGCCGGACTCGGCTCGATATAGCGGAGCGTGTCATCAATCGACTGGTGCCCCAGCAGTATCCACGCGATCAACCTGCAAATGGACACATCGACAGATCCCGTGCGAAATAATACTCAAGACATCCAGCCCTGACTGCGGTGTTGATCTCGGCGACGTTCGCCTCAACGATGGTCCCGTCCGGCGCAGGCGCTACGAGGGCCAGTCGCGGCGAGAGCGGGATGATCGTATGCACAGGAATGTCCGGCATGGTGAACTCCCCACTCTGCGCGTGAATGACGCCCCATCCACGGCGGCAAGGTCGCCCGCATAGTCGGCCATACGCTTGCGCAACTGCACGCCGTTGAGTTGACGGGCCGGCATTTTTCCTCCCGCGCGCGCGAATAGGTAACCGTTCTTCTCGAGGCTTTCCTCCTCGGCCAGAGTTAGCTCGTTGCCCTCAATTCCACCCAACTGGACTTCCTGCGCGTCGAGCCGCCGGTAGCGGGTCCGCATGTACCAAAGTGCGAACATGCATCGATGTGGCGCTTCTGCGAGGCGGCGATCGAGTTCACCTTGCCGTGAAGGATCGGCCGCACGATCGCCTGGAACCTATCCTCGATATGCTTCATGTGCATCTCGGTTGGCCGATCCCAAGCGCGCATCGCACAGAAAATATGGTCATTGGGCTTCGCATGGCGATGCTTGCCCCTGAGCATGTCGAACACTGCCACTTGGCGGCGCTGACCGACAAAGGGCTCTATGCAGCGCACGGGAAAAACATGCTGCTTGATCGTCAGCTCGTTGGGATTCTTGGGCTGTGTCTTTTCTGGCCGGCTCCCCCTCGCTGACGGCTTGGCGACGGGCTGGGACAGCATGCCCAGCGTCCTAGCCATGACGGCAGCTGCCGCCATGGCTGAGTTCGGATCATTCTCCTTGCAAGCAATTCTGACGACCGGCGTATTCTCAATTCCATGGAAGGAAGCCGAGCCTGCATTTTAAGGGTATCCGCATATGTCGCTTGATGCGCCCGCAAAATGCTGCGGCGCAAGTCGAGCACCCGTGGGAACACGCGGACCAGCCGTCTCAATTCGACCCAGTACATCTGGAACACCCGCTTTGCAACATCCAGTCCATATGTCGTAGCATTCATTTAGGGCCTCCGTTCTTCAAGTGGTTATGTCGCAACTCCACTTTGGCACATTGATGCCGTCCGGTTCTGGGGGCCCTCAATGAGGCTCAGATCCCCGAAGGGAGGGCGGTGTCCATTCCATCTGGACCCACAGGAGACGGTCAAGAAGGCGAAGCGCCAATGACCTTTACGATAGGCGAAGCGGACGTTCACCTGAAGAACGTTGCGAGCACGCATTTGCGATATCGCGCCGATGCGCCTGCAGCACTGGGTCTAGATTCAAGGTTTGCGCCAAAATGGCGCCTAACTTGCACTTGCGGCGGCCGCGTCTTTCCATACTCAAAAGCTTGGCTTCGACGAAAAGTCCGAAGGACGACGATATGATTTCCCCAGCGTCGCAGAAAGAGCCAGATTGGCCAGCTTGCCGAACGGTGCATGCAGCAGTCTTGCCAAGCTCCATCGCCCCTGGATGAACACCCCCTTCGCGTGGCTCATTGCGCGAAAGCCCTCCAGGCCATGGTAAGCCCCCATTCCGCTCGGCCCAACGCCGCCGAACGGCAGATCATCCTGCGCGACATGCATGATGGTGTTGTTAATACCGACATTGCCCGATGTGGTGCGCTGAAGCAGACTTTCACATTCAGCGTCCTTGGCTCCGAAGTAATAAAGCGCTAGCGGGCGCGGGCACCTGTTCACATAAGCGATGACCTCGTCCATCGTTCTGTACGTGCGCACCGGGAGAGTCGGACCAAAAATCTCCTCCTGCATAACCATCAGGTCGTCGCGTGCTCCGACAATCAGCGTGGGAGGGAATGTGCGCGGCCGCCCTGCGGCGCTCTCCGGTTTGACGCCGGCCGCGATCACGCTCGCACCCTTGCGCCGGGCATCTTCAACAAGACGTGTCAGACGGTCATAGTGTCTGTCACTGACAATCGACGTGTAGTCATCGGAGGCAGGACCGTCCGGGTAGAATCGAGCCACCGTCGCCTTGTACTGCGTGACGAAGGTCTCCCTGTCGTGCTCATGGACCAAGGCGTAATCGGGCGCGACGCACGTCTGTCCAGCGTTTGCGAGTTTGCCGAAGACGATACTGCTCATGGTTCGATCGTCGACATGCCCGCGCGCCACGATCACCGGGCTCTTGCCGCCGAGTTCAAGCGTGAGGGGCACGAGGTTCTCGCTTGCCGCCTTCATAACCTTGCGCCCAATCGCCGTGCTGCCTGTGAAAAACAGGTGGTCGAAGGCCAGACCGCTGAACGCCGCGCCGACATCTGGGCCACCGATCACAACCGCCACTTCTTCGAGCGGAAAACTGTCTGCGAGCATGCGCTGGATCACGTCACTGGTGCGAGGGGTCAGCTCCGAAGGTTTCAGCATCACGCGGTTGCCCGCAGCAAGGGCGGTAGCGAGCGGAATGAACGTCAGGGAAAAGGGGTAATTCCACGGTGCCATCACACCGACGACGCCTTTAGGCTGGTACTCGACATACGCCCGCCCTGGGCGATAGATAAAGTCCACATGCCGGCGTTCGGGTCTCATGAAGCGACGCAGGTTACGCGTCAGATAGTCAATTGCCTGGATAACGCCGACGAGTTCCATGATGCCCGTCTCGTGTTGCGAGCGATGCCCGAAATCCGCGCTGATCGCTTCTTCCACTTCACTGCGGTAAGCAAGTACGGCCGCACGCAGCCGCGCAAGGCGCGCCTTGCGCTGATCATGGTCCGGCCGCGCCTCCTTCAGAAAGGCGGCACGCTGACGGTCCAGGAGCGCCTGCGCGTCGGCGCCGTAATCGGCCTTCAAATCAAGGGCGAAGTCGCGACTTCCGATGCCATTCAAAGTGGACACAATCAACTCGCTGAGAAAAGGATTCAGTTATCGAGAAGTGCTGCGATCTGGCTTGCCGTCGCCTTCGCCGATTGCGGATTCTGACCGGTCACGAGGCGGCCGTCGGTGACCACCTTCGAGACGAACGGCAGCAACGCCTTCTCGTACAATGCGCCGCGGCGGACCATCTCCTGCTCAGCGTTGTAGGGCACCTTGCTGGCAACCCCCGCAAGCACTTCTTCGATCCAGGAATAGCCGGTCAGCCGGCGTCCGGCGACCAGCAGCGCGCCGTTGGAAAGTCTGGTGTTGAGAAGACCGCAATAGCCGTGGCAGACGGACGAGACGATTCCGCCCCGCTCGTAGATGTCGCGCGTGACTCGCTGCAGAGGCTCGTCGTCCGGAAAGTCCCACATGACGGCGTGGCCGCCTGTGAAATAGATCGCATCGAAGTCCGCCGGATCGATCTGGTCGGCACGGGCAGTTGCGGAAAGCAGCGCCTGGCGGCTCCTGTCGTTGAGCCATTCCTTCACTGAAGCATCGGCAAGGGGCCACTTAAGGGAGCGCGGCTCGAGCGGCGAAACCCCGCCTTTCGGACTAACGATCTGCTGCCGGTATCCCTTTTCGCTGAAGACGTGCCACGCATGCGTCAACTCCGACAGCCACAGACCTGTAGGCTCGGTCTGGTCGGCATAATTGGCAACGTTGCTGACGACGTGCAGTATGCGTCTTATCATGTTGAAACATCCTTTCATTGCGTCGAGGTGACGCTGACCTAGCAGGACCATACCGGTCGCCGGCGGTTTGCCTTCCCCAGCGCCTTGACATCGTCGGACGCGAGGGTCGGGCTTGCCATCTCGCCGCGGCGCATTCGCGACAGCACTCTCTTGGCGTTAGTCGTGCAATCGATCTCTGCTGGCTTGGCTTCGATCTCCGCGATCAACGAGACGAGATGCGTTTTGCTCTGCGCCAGTCGTGCTTCCAACGCTTCGATCTCCTGCACCTTGAGGCGAAGCGTTTCGAGCAACTTCCCGTGTTGCCACTGCGTCGGATCGGGCGGCAGCAGCATGCCAATTTCATCGAGGCTGAAGCCCGCCTTCTGCGCCGTCGCAACCAGATCGAGTACCAGCAGGGCCTCGGCCGGATAGGTCCGGTAGCCGTTTGGCTGGCGTTGGACAGCCTTCAGCAATCCAATGCGCTCGTAAAAGCGGATGCGTGACGGGGTCAGTCCCGTGCGCTCCGAGAGTTCCCCGATCTTCATAGGCTCGATACTCCATCGTGACGTCGAAATCCGCTTCTGCGTGACGCGCGTTGCGGATCTCCGCAGACCTGCATATTGCTTCCAGCTTAAGCAAAGGTCCTCAGACGCGCGGGCAGATTCAGAACCACTTGCGCGTCCTTGACCACGTCGAAGCGAACAATTGTCGAGACGCCCAGTCCATCGAGAAGCTGGCTTAACGGGCCACCACCGCGTACCAGCTTTACGTTTCGCGGAAGAACGCGTTGAGCGAACGATAACGTGTTGGTCTGGATCGAAGTCTGATGCCACTCACCGTCGATGACGTGCACCATTGTCGACGTTCCAATGTGAGATTGCGGCTTGACGCTCTGCAGTGCGGGCGGCGGCGCGCTCAGCACGAGATCCGGCTTTCCGTCGAGCGCTGATATGCTGGCTTCGACGCTCGTACCAAGATCAACGTTGATGCCAGCCAGCCATTTGGGTAATTGATAACCATACACCCCACGCACTCGCGCTATCTCGGTGGTGACCGGGAGGGCCAGGACGTGCGCGAAAAAGCTGCGACGCCGCATCGAGTCAAGCAATTCGATCAGATGCGCCCCACGCGCGCCCGGCCGGCGGATAACGACTGCAACCGAGACCTCGTCGTAAGGATCGTTATCGCATACGGAGTACGAGAAGAAAGTCAGTGCCACTAACCCGTAGCCGGGAAATGCATGCAAGGGCTCAAGAGGCGTCGGCAGCGCGGACCGCAATCGCTCCAACGGGGCCAGCATCAGCACCTGGACACTGCTCGTGCGGTAGTAGAAATTCGGCGCCCATATCGGGCCGACCCGTGACTCGACCTGATGCTTCGGAATTCTGCGGAAAAAGTCGATGTTCCCGGCAGCGGGATCGCGCGCCACTTCGTCGAGGTTCGGATTCATGCGGAAACGGTCGTAGTATCCACCCTCGATAACTTCAACCTTGTGTGAGCCAAACTCGACCTGTGTGAACCGCCTGTCCATATCCGTTGACCTTTCTAGATGGTTGACCTGCGGGCGGTCGTGATAAACCGATCGCCCCGCAGGACACACTCTAAGATTCAACTCAACTTCAAGGTCAAGCATTTCAGCGCAGCTAATTCATCACGACCTCGTAAAAGCCGACATACGTCCGGCGGGCAACGCCCCGCCCGTTCATCATCACGGTTTTTTCTTTCGCTCCGGCACGACCCCGCTTTCGCGAAGCCGCCCCAGAACCCACTCCTTTCTGTCTGAACAGCTCAGATCTGTTGGTCTGTTTTCGATGCTCTCAATGGCGACGAGTAGCTTTGCCCTGTTGTGATTCAGGCGTTCTTGCATCTTTTCGATCTCGGTCACTTTATGCCTCAGCGCATCGACCAGTTCGCCATGCTGCCACGAGCCTTGGCCCGTTGGCAGCAGTTGCCGGATCTGTTCGAGAGAGAAGCCCGCGCGCTGGGCACTGGCGATGATTTCGAGCATCGACAGCGCTTCCGCAGGGTAGTCGCGATAGCCGTTTGCCGTGCGCTCGACGGCCGCGATCAGGCCCGTCGCCTCATAGAAGCGGATGCGGGACGCGGTGAGGCCGCTGAGTTCTGCCAGTTCGCCGATCTTCATGTGGCACTTTTAAAAAGTGTTGACCTTGAAGTTCACTTTAATCCTACAGTTAAAAGACGGTCAAGCAAGGCGTCAATGGATTCCTGCAGACTGAAGGAGCAGTACGTTAGCCTGACCGGCCGCGACCAGGCGCACGACACCGATTGATTGCGAATACCTCACCGGAGAAGCAAAAATGGGATTTGTCACAACGAAGGATGGCGTCGATATTTTCTATAAGGACTGGGGCCCGCGTGACGCACAGGTCATTTTCTTTCATCACGGATGGCCGCTCAGCGCAGATGATTGGGATGCCCAGATGCTCTTTTTTCTGGCCAAGGGTTTCCGGGTCATCGCGCACGACAGGCGCGGACATGGAAGGTCGAGTCAGGTCTGGGACGGCCATGACATGGATCATTACGCCGACGACGTTGCGGCGGTCGTGAACCATCTCGGCGTGCAGAAGGCGGTACACGTGGGCCATTCCACGGGCGGCGGCGAGGTCATTCACTATGTCGCTCGCCACGGTGAAGATCGCGTTTCCAAGGCGGTACTCATCAGCGCAGTGCCGCCGATCATGGTCAAGACAGAAAGTAATCCGGGCGGCCTGCCCAAACAGGTCTTCGACGATCTTCAGGCGCAGCTCGCGGCAAACCGGGCGCAGTTTTACTACGACGTTCCCGCGGGCCCGTTCTACGGTTACAACCGACCCAATGCGAAGCCTTCTGACGGAATTATCTGGAACTGGTGGCGGCAGGGCATGATGGGTAGCGCGAAGGCCCACTACGACGGTATCGTCGCGTTCTCGCAGACGGATTTCACCGAAGACCTGAAAAGCACCACCATTCCTGTTCTGGTCATGCATGGTGACGACGATCAGATTGTTCCCTATCCGGATTCGGGGCCCCTCTCGGCGAAGCTGACGAAAAACGGTACGCTAAAGACCTACCCCGGTTTTCCCCACGGCATGCCGACGACCAACGCCGACGCGATCAATGCCGATCTGCTCGCGTTCATCAAGGAGTCGTAAAGCCTTCAACAGCGTGCGATCGCGCCGCTGCTGACGCGCGCAGGCAACTCAACGAGCCACCCACGCGTGGCTCGTTCCGTTTTTGATCCCATCGTCAAAAATTGCTTGACCTTGAACTTAACTTCAAACTTAGAGTTGCAACACGATCAATTGAGGTGTTCCTATGAACGTGTTCGACAAGCTGACTCTCCCTACCGGTTCGATCATCCCCAACCGTATCGCCAAAGCCGCCATGGAAGAAAACATGGCGGATGCCAGCCAGGGTCCGTCAGAGAAATTGATGCGACTCTACGAGGCGTGGGCAAACGGCGGCGCCGGCCTGCTGATAACGGGCAATGTGATGGTCGACAGCCGCGCTATGACGGGACCGGGCGGCGTGGTCCTGGAGGACGACATGCAACTGGCAAAATTCGCGCGCTGGGCGCAGATCGGCCGATCCAAGGGCGCACAGTTCTGGCTGCAGATCAATCATCCAGGTCGTCAGATGCAAGCCAATCTTGGCCAGCAGACATGGGCGCCTTCGGCAATACCGCTCGAGCTGGGCAAGTTGTCCAAACGCTTCAATACGCCGCTCGCCATGACGCCGGAAATCATCGACGACGTAATTGTGCGATTTGCCCGTACCGCGCGACTCGCAGAGCAGGCAGGATTCACGGGCGTAGAAATTCATGCGGCCCATGGCTACCTGTTGAGCCAGTTTCTTTCGCCGCTCACGAACCGGAGAACGGATGAATGGGGAGGATCGCTTGCGAACCGCGCGCGCCTGTTACTGGAGATTGTCAAGGCGGTTCGTGCCGTGGTTTCCCCGCACTTCTGCGTTGCCGTCAAGCTGAACTCCGCCGATTTCCAGCGCGGCGGCTTCACCGCCGACGACGCCCGGCACGTAGTCAAACTGCTCAACGGTTTGAAAGTGGATCTGGTGGAACTGTCCGGTGGTAGCTACGAAGCGCCGGCCATGCAGGGCGAAGCCCGTGACGGTCGCACGTTGGCGCGCGAAGCCTATTTCGTGGAGTTCGCACGCGACATCCGGAAGGTGGCAGAGATGCCGATCATGGTCACGGGCGGCATCCGTCGTCGGCAGGTCGCCGAACAGGTGGTCAAGAGCGGTGTGGACATGGTCGGGGTGGGCACCGCTCTCGCGATCGAACCAGATTTGCCGCGGGCTTGGCGAGGCGGAGAAGACACTGCTCCTGAACTTTCCCCGATCACCTGGAAGAACAAGACATTGGCTTCGCTGGCGAATATGGCCACCGTCAAGTTCCAGTTGCGCAAGCTGAGCCTTGGCATGAAAACCGATCCAGAAGTGTCGCCGCTGCGCGCATTGATACTGCAGCAAACAACCGATGCATGCCGAACTCGCAAGTACAGACGCCTGATGGCGCAGCGGGCAAGGTGACCGGTTCTGACTGGACCAACTGATTTCTGTAGCTGCGGGGGGCATCGTCAGGAACTGTCTTGCAACGCTCTATTCGACTGGCCGCTAACCGTCTACTATCGGACTATCGGATGGTGCTCCGAAGATAGGGAGGAAAGGCCGTGTTGGCCGAATCCGGGCCGACGGCGAACGCACAAGTCGACCCACGACAGCCCTTCGGTTTGACGCAAAGCGGACGCTCAACCTAGCCGAGCATGTCGGCGAGCAGCGCCCATCGCTCATGGTCTCGCCATTCGCCGTTTATGCGGAGATAGCTTGGTGAAAGGCCTTCCTGTTTAAAACCCACCCGACGCACAAGCGCAATCGATGCCGTATTCCCAGGTTGGATGTTTGCCTCCAGCCGATGCAATCCAAGTTCACTAAACGCAAAGTCCACAGCCGCCCGCAGTGCCTCCGTCATCAACCCGGTCCGGGCGAAATTCAACATGCCGTAATACCCGAGATATGCACTCTGAAAAGCGCCTGCGACTATCTCGTTAATGTTTACTACGCCGACAACTTTATTCGATGCCGCTTCACGCGCAACGAGACCGACGCTCGGTCCAGTGAGGCCACGTGCAAACCAGTTATCGAATCCCGTTTGATCGGTAAATGATGTGACCCAAGGCAAGTGGTAGTCCTGACTTGCTAAGTTCGCGGCGATCAACTCGGCGGCGTCGGTGCGGACCACGCGACGTATCTGAATGACACTCATGAGACCCCATCGGATATACGTATGCTGGGCCAGGATTGTCGCCGATCCGACCGCGCCGGATCAAGGTCCGGAATTGGCCGACTGTACGCATTCGTCGCCTTCGCCAATCTCGGACCGAAGGCAAACGCACCAGAGCGACCCGAAACGGCCGCCTGCTACACGTCGCATGAGCGACCGTTTAACGCAGTGCATCGGTCAGGCAGCAACTGCCGTCTGTAATCGCAAAGCGGCTCTCTGACACCCATTCAATGTTTGGGTCTTTATAAATGTGCCGTGGAGATCAACGTGAACAGTGAGTCGATTGCGCCAGCATTTCGGATCCTCGGCATTCCGGGCGGCCGACTCAGAATATAGGGTGCCTCGCATCTTTCTTCTGCCGGCGTCAGTACCCACAACCTTTCAAATTGACCCTTTTTTCTTAAAGGTGCAAGGGTGGCGCCCTCTACGCCTGCCGCGATTTCTTGTCATCCACTAATCCATACCCTAGAGTGTTAGACACGAAGCTTTTCCCGATGGAGGCAGTACACCTGTCAGCGAACTTCGATGCAGAACCGGCAATCCGTAACTCATTAGAAGGCCGCAGCCTTGGAAACCGACCTGCCGAAGGGGAGCGCAAATGATCCACGAGAACCGCTACCAAACGCAACGGAGTGGTCGGCGCTGAGCAGGCAAGCAGACGAACTCTTTGGTCCGCTTACCGAGGCCGAGGCCTTGTCGTTATCAAACTCCATTATGGACGGCGACCCGGCCTGGTTCGACTCGCTTGAGGCACAAGACGTATCAGCGGCCGAAGCATGGCCGTCCTCGCGCACTATCCGCGCAACGTTTCTTCGTTGGATTTGTACGACTGGCTGCAAGCACGGCAAGATAGGAAGCGACGGGATCAAGGTTGGATACGCTCGCATAGTAGGACGTCTTGTATTGGATTTTCTCGATTGCAGCTTCCCTCTTGCGCTGCGGAATTGTTTTGTGCCTGCAGGAATTTCCCTTCGCTTTGCAACTTTTGTCTTCGTTGATTTGCGCGGATCGCGTACGCGCGACATTATCGCGCACCGTTTAACGACCCGCGGATCACTTCTATTCAACAAAGGGCTAATCGCAACTGACGGGGTAGACTTGTCGGGGGTGAAGATCGGCATCAGTATCTTCTTCGACGGGAGCCATGTGGAGGCAGTTCAATCGAATTCGATTGAGATGTTGGGGCGGCCCCCGTGAAAACCGGACACGAGGAACGCTTAAACTTTGAGGTAGTCTTACGCCTATGTTTAAGCCCAGCTCTAACGTGGAACCCATTGAAGTTTTGACCCAGCCCGAACAGCGCCGCAGGCGCTCTGTCGAGGAAAAGCTTGCGATAGTGCGCGAGACCTTCGAGCCCGGCGCAACCGTTTCCGGAGTTGCCCGTCGTCATCAAGTGAATGCAAACCAGGTGTTCGCCTGGCGCAAGCTCTATCAGGACGGAAGCCTGTCAGCGGTCAGTGCCGGCGAGCATGTGGTACCGGCATCGGACCTGGCCGAAGCGATGAAACAGATTCGTGAACTCCAGCGATTGCTGGGCAAGAAGACGATGGAAGTGGAAATCCTCCGCGAAGCAGTGGAGTACGGCCGGGCAAAAAAATTGATTGCGCGCTCACCATTGCTGCCAGGGGACGACCGATGAAGACGGTCTGTAATGTCCTGGGTGTGTCGCGCTCTAATCTCGCAGTGAAAATAAAGCGCGACGCCGAATGGGTCGACAAGCGCAAGACACCCGCCCGTGACGACATGCCGCTCGTTGCCGAGCTCCAGGAGTTGGTTGCTGATTTGCCTACTTACGGCTACCGGCGCGCCTGGGCTCTCCTACGCCGAAACCGGGAGGCACAGGGACAGCCTCGGGTTAATGCAAAACGGGTTTATCGGGTCATGCATACCCACGGCCTGCTGCTTGAGCGCCGCCCTCGACATCCCGAATCCAGGCGCCGGCACGATGGAAGGGTCGCGGTGGACCAGAGCAATGCGCGCTGGTGCTCGGACGGCTTCGAATTCCGCTGTGATGACGGCTCGCCGCTGCGCGTCATCTTTGCACTGGACTGCTGTGACCGGGAAGCCATGAGCTGGGCTGCGACCACTGGAGGCTATACCGGAGACATGGTGCGTGATGTCATGCTTCAAGCTGTAGAAAACCGTTTCGATGGTGCGTTAAAGGCCGACAACGAAATCGAATGGCTCAGCGACAACGGTTCCTGCTACATTGCCGAGGAGACGCTGACGTTCTCGAAAAAAGTGGGCCTGAAACCCATCACGACGCCGGTCAGAAGTCCGCAGAGCAACGGAATGGCCGAGAGCTTCGTCAAAACGATGAAGAGAGACTACGTCTCGTGGATGCCCAAGCCGGACGCGAGAACGGCGTTGCACAACCTGGCCATCGCGTTTGACCACTACAACGAGTCGCATCCGCACAGCGCCCTGAAATACTGCTCACCACGCGAGTTTCGCCAGCGAGCAGATTCACCAACCTAAGCGTGACCGCATGTCCGGTCATGCAGGGGCAAGTCCAGATGTCTGATGCAGAGGTCGGTGGTTCTTTAACGCTTCGGTCTGGCTTCACGTCTAGGGGAACGCTGAAGCTGTACGGCGTAAAGATCGGCGCTAGTGGTCTGCGTCAAACAGATTGCATCTTATTCAGTTTGGCCCTGGCACGCGTGACTTTCGCGAGGATGTCGGAGGCTTTTGCTGTCCAGATGAATGGTTTCGGATGACGATTGTGCTTCTG